>Ga0131853_10025710_pt1 | contig 10603 bp, 10 predicted proteins | sample TergutLab28metaG_FD_92764 | JGI IMG/M metagenome (GOLD analysis project Ga0131853, IMG submission 92764) | Labiotermes labralis P1 segment gut microbial communities from Petit-Saut dam, French Guiana - Lab288 P1 (version 2) (version 2) | ecosystem: Host-associated > Arthropoda: Insects >... | reverse complement strand
CTGTACACTTCATCATGTGTACTGTATGTGTTTACAGTAACCCATCCCTATCACATTGCTCATACATCACAGCTGATACTGATAACACTATTTTTACATTTAATGGGAAAGTAAATACAGTGGTATTTGTGCTTGTACAATATCATAAATCATTCCACCAAACAGTATGTTGCACAGTTTTAGCACTCCTGTTTTGTGTTCAGGATATTCCAGGTTTTAAGTTTAGTCAGGATACCTAGTATTCAGGCTGAGACTGTCATATTTTTCTCAGCCTCTTGGCAAAAACTACTGAGAAAGCATGATAATACATTATATTAGGCCAGAAGCACTTCTTTCTGACCTTCATGATGAATTCTTTAAAATCACTTTGTCATTCAGTAAACACACTCATGATGCAATTGCTGACTTGGCAGACATTCCAGTTGGTGATGGGCTCACTTGGTGGAGGTCCAGCATGTGTCATAGGCAAATAGTCTAATAAAGGCCAACTCCTTAAGTCTTGCAGTTGCATAGAAATTAACTGGGAAAACACTGGAAACTATTTCCTCTCCAGACTCTTTTTCTCACCTTTGAAAGTTCCTGCATTGCAAAAACACATCACTGCTGGGCATGAAAGGGCCACAGTATGCCCATATGTCCCATATCAAATATAATGTTTTTGTTGCCAGAGGTATGGAGATACCCAACATTATTATGTATGTATGTATCCAGCCTGGCCTTGGCATTGCAATGAGAGTTTTTACATAGAGATACCATGTCCCATCCCCTCTTACTGTTTGAACTGTAATAGAACTCACCTATCCAGTGAGAGATGTCGACCAAGGAGTTTAGAATAAAGGAACAAAGGTCTTTTGTTTTTGCAAGTGTGTAAAATAATTCATGAGAGCAAACCAAAGACCATAAATTTGCCGTGTACATCAGGTCTTTACCACACTTAGCCAGTTTATTTCACTATTCAAACTATACCTGTTGTCACCAACAGTAACTCAAGGTCACACAGCACTCCATCAGAGTGAGAAGCTCTGTAATTCTGCAGTGCCTGATGAAAATAGGCCCATGTCAGTCACTTGTATGTGCTGTAGGTCCACTGCATTAGATATTGTACCTTACTATATCTCTTGCCACATGCTACCATTAAATACAATTAGAATTTCCCATAGGGAAAAATAGGGCAAACTAGTGCCATACCTGACCATTGTTTTCAGGGGGGTTGCTGGGCAGAGAGTGGTGTGGCTGTGGTGAATGGATCCACGGGATGGAAAAATTAATATTTTAATTGAAAACAGAAAATTGACTTTCTGCCCTTTAGAGATTTCAAACTACTGAACAAAATGTAAGGAAATCAGTAAATGTGACTTTTTAAGTTCATAAATTCTGTTAGGGGAAACCATTTTGATTACCAAAGGCACAAAAAAAAAAGCCTGTGTCTCTGACTGCAAATCACCACCTTACAGATCGGCTTAGTGGTACATCATAGCAGCAGTTCTAGGTTGAAACAGTGTCATACAAGGCACAGTAGTTTGCACTTTCCATAGTTCTTTGCTTTAGCCAATCCTTATAGACCTTCTAAAGTTTAATATTAATGCTTTCTGCATGCAGTTTTTTGCCTTGCAGCCGTTGTTTTTCTTCAGACAACTGGTCTCTGTGCATAAAATTTATAACCTACCTGTGTTCACAATATGCCATTATATAACATACCAGTGGTAGCTGGATAAGTGGATGGTTGACACTTGTTTCAGCAAGTCTGTTGTTTGCTGTGTGGATTATCTTCTTTTCTGTAGAAATACAAGTAGTTCCAGCTGACCTGCTTAACCTGATATCAGAATTACTGCCCGTACTCACCCATTTTTTGTGATTTCAAGAGCATTAGTGTTCTTTGGATGTCATTCATTCATGATAAAAGAGACAAAGAATTTGTAGTGTAATGCCAGTTTGAACTCGCCCTTGTGAGTACAGAACGTTTATACATTATAGAGTGTGGTACATGTAATAATTACTGTGCTTTATGGGGTTAATTAATTCAGTGGTACAGGGTATTGTGCAGATGGCCACTAATGTCCCTGATTTTCAGAAAACTTTAAGAGTTACCACTTTGTTAACATGAAGCTGACAATTGGGATTATACCTGGGGCCACTTTTATTCTACCCACACTGTAATTCTTTTCCATTTTAATATTATCTTCCATATTTATGTAGCTTTTTCAAATGGTATTTTCTTCCCAAGGAGTTTACTGACCAAAATTATGTATGCATTTTACTTTATACTGACTAAACCATCTGATCCTTGTTCATGTAATTGTACTGGCAGTATTATGGAGTGAAAAAATTTGTGAAGCCCCAAAATATTAACTTTCTCTAATATTTTGTTAATTCTTCTATAAGTCAGAATTTTCTTTGCAGAACTTTGTTTTTAAAAACCATCATACTCTGTTCTCTCAGATAAGCTACAGCATCATATTGCAGCATTAATTCTAGTCTAAAAATTGAAATTAATCTGGAATTATTGTCATATACTGTGACAGTTTCTGATTACATAGTTAGAAACTGGTCGCATTGCATTGGAGTTAATTTTGGTGCTGTTACACTGCTTTTTGTTTTTTTTTTGTTTTTTCCATACAGCTCCTCTATCACCATCCTATGTCCACGTAGTGAATCAGATGCAGACAAACCTCACCATAGAGTGGGGACCACCTGATTTGTTGAATGGTGTTCTCAGGTCATATCTTGTGACTATAGAGGAAATAGAATCATTTTTCTCAAGTGAATGTTGTAAGTACTTTCCCATTCAGGAAGTAGCAGTTCAATCGGAGAAAATGAATTACAGGTTAGAGGTAAGTTTCACTAAAGATAAGAACACATATTGTCTTTAGACGATTGAGATTAGGGAGAGTTTTTCTAGTGGAACATGACTGTACTTTACTATTGCCTTAACCCCGTGGTTCCAGCAATTCAGTTACATTCCCATTAATCATCAATACCTCATCACCTTCCTCTTCTGTCAAATAAATTGAAAGTTATTCCTCTCTGCTTCTGTGTCCCATCATTTGAGTAAAGAAATCTCTGAATCTTCAAAGGCTGGAAAATAGTTTTATATGTTCCATATGGTATGCCTTCCTTGAAAGCAGTAAACTGAGTCTCACAAGTTTGTTGCTAGCCAGTAATCAGCAGGTCCAGTTGTGGGCATTCTACCTGTTGAGCATCTGGTGATGCTTAATGGCAAGAATTTCATAAATGTTTCGCTTGCATAAATCCCTGACAGTATATGACCTCTTTTTTTTAACATTCAAACATGTGTCAACATCGTGATGCTTTTCAGGAATTACTTTTCTGGTCAGTTGTAACACTACTGCTGCACACCTGTGTGACAGGTGCACTGTGGCATGAAATTGTTATTCTTAAATATAAATTTATAGCCTCCATACATATGTGGAATGCTGTAGGATTGTTCAGAGAGACAACCGCAGTATAACACATATATAACAATATTTATTAACATCAAGAGTAGTCGTACAGTCTGGTCTACAGCAGGGTGTGTAGCTTGAAAAACCTGCTGGCTGTGAAGTGACTGGTCCGCTGGTTGGCATCTCTGCAGTGTGATGTCATGGAGAAGCGTCCGGTCAGCCGCGGGAGATGGTGTACTGCTTGATGTACGGCTGGGCTTGACCTGAGAGCCACGGAACCTCGGCATTGAGTGGCCGGTGCAGTTGTTGGCCAAGGGCTGCTTGCTGTATGCCGGGATGAGTGGTGGTGTGCCCGGTCCAGGAGGCATCGTGGCCGGGCAGTCGGGCGTTGTGTCTCCTGTCTTGATGTAGTCTTGCAGAGCTTCCTTCTTGATGTGTTGTGGACATTTACACCTTTCAAAATGAACTGCTTTTCGCCGGTCAGATGGCTTCTTTTATACAGGTCACTGCTGGTCAGCCTGTTCTGCCATTGGCTGGTTGGCAGAGCTGATGGGCATGGCTTCCAGAAGGTAGTTCCGTTTGTCAGGGGCCGTTTCCTTTGTTTTGGAAGTAGACAGAGAAGGAGGGAGTAAGAGAGTGTTTTGCTGTGGTGGTTAAGCTGCTGTTGACTAGGTCGGAGTATGGACAGAGGAAGGAGAGCTGCAATGTGGGTGTCCCCACACATAATAACTGGTTTACCTATGCCTTATTCTGCAAGTCCCATTTCCAGTGTCATCACTTCACTGTTTATTGGTTTCTTATGCTGAATAACTTTAAAGAGCTTTAAGCATCAACTTTGCATGCTGCACCTGTTGGCAAGAAAAACTAGACAGATTGGCAGAGTGAATAGAGACATCTTCAGAGTAGACACAGGAACTGCTTTGGCACAGACATACATCTAGTCTTCATGAAAGGAGTTTGTGTTCCATGGTAGCCAGATGAAATTTTAGAAAGAAACAAGAAGCAATGTATGTATAACATAACATTGAGGTGCATTCATGTAATTGTCATTGCAGTGGAAAGGCAATAATTATTACACAACCTGTGTGTGTATTTGCGGCCTTAGGTATCCAGCATGCAATGTGCATGCACCATGTTGTCATTTGTGGTGTACCTAGCTCTACAACATTTTTCCACGTTATCTCATAAACAGCATGATTTTTTAAAAAAAAAATGACTGAACATAAAATGTGTGTTTCAATTTTCTGTACAAATATTGTCTAAACATTTTTCCTTCTAAGAACATTTGAGTGAAATATGATCAAATATGTATATTTGTCTTCATGTACAGTACCCTTAATTCTTGAACAATTATAATTAAACTTGAATTTTATGGACAATTTTTTAAAAAATTCTCAAATATCAAATTTCATGAAAATCTGTCCATTGGGAGACAAGTTGTTCCATGTGGACAAATGGATGGATGGATGGATGGATGAATGGACAGACATGACGAAGCTAATAGTCGCTTTTTGCAATTTTGTGAAGGTACCTACAAAAGACACTGGGACATTTGGAACATGTGTCTCTGTACAAGGTTTAATGCTATTATAAGAGGTCATTTGTCCACATTGGACAATTTGGACCAATGATAAAATCATGAAACCTCCACTGTAAGAATCATTACCATACTCATGTGCAATATCTAAGAGAACTGAAACCTCTGGCAGTGTGTACCAAAAGAATGGGGCAGCTTCATTTTGTAAGTTATAATGCTTGTTTTAACAGTTCAGTGGACTACGCCCAGCCTCAAGTTATGCAGTTAGTGTATCAACCAAAACCGTGGCACTTGGCCCAGCTGTAAGCATAACAGCGCACACAAGGCCACCCATCCCCTCTATGGCTAATGCTATTGAGATTCCTGGTAATGTTACATATTTGTCAAATGGTTCAACAACAGTACACATTCACCCAATGACTGAATACCAGGATCTCATCAGGTTGGTATATTAGTAATAAATAGTGCATATAAAAATACAGATGAATGGCTGCTGTCTCCAGTATTGTGATTCCAATGACTTTTATTTTTCCATTGATAAATAATTTGAAAGCATTTTCATCATTCCAATTTGTATTCATTAAACTTTGTCTGATGGCCAGGGTAATGATTTCCTATGTATGATTGAATGTGTCAATATCTATGTCTAACTTTGTATATTCCATGTCTGTGCATTAAATGAATGTTGTTTACTTATGTGATAAACCAGCAAATTCACATTTATAACAAATAATATGTGATCAGACATATTTATAAATGTGCATTTGTTGGTTTACCATATTTGTAAGCAACATCTATACTTAATGTTTAATTTCCTACAAGTCCAATGTGACTTCATTGTCTAGCTTTTTTTTTTGTAAACACTTGTTTGCTGTGTGTGTGTGTGTGTGTGTGTGTGTGTGTGTGTGTCCTTACATATTTAATTCACAAAACACAGTTGACAGTCAATATATGTGATTATTATTACATATTTTGACGTATGTCATTTTTATGTGGTATGTAACTCCACCCTCTTGTATGTGGCCTTTCAATTGCATGCATATATATACAGCATGTATTATCCTGTACCTACATACCTTTTGTTCACTGCTGTAATAGTGTTGTCATTTATCCCATAATGCAGAGTCAAATGGCATATATGGTAAAACAAGACTGGAGAACTGCAGCCCACACCAGAGTGCACAGGCTTCCAAATATGTTCTTTGCACCCTTTATGTACCGGTATTGAAACTGCTGTCTCTGCACCAACATGTGCATTCAGCTTGACATACTTTTCTCTCAGCTTGAAGATATGTAAATTTTTGTTGCTGTGGGTGCTATAATTATAATTGTTAACTGTATAATAATAATAATAATAATGCTTATGATGTTTATTATGGTAACCATGGTTACTGCACATATTTGATTTCATGCGAGGTTGATATTACATGCTGCTTGAATTTAAACATTAGTTTGAGGTTGTCACTAAAGATATAATGTTCATATCAAACTAATCCTGCAGTTCTCAAGTTGAAACTGCAGGTGGATGGATGTGACCTTTCCTGTATTTGTTCTTTTTGTGAATACATAATACATGTGGACGTAATATCTAGTGTAATAATTGTATATATTATATTATATTAACTATTATTATTAATTGGTAAGTTCCTATCTTTGTGTGTGTGTGTGCATGCGTGCGTGTGAAATACAGTCCTGGAAGTAACACTTAACATTCTTTGTTTTACACCCATGATCCTCAATAGTGATACAACTTTGGTACTAACAAAGGCAGTGATTACATTAAATGTGTAGTTTCCATAATACGCTGCCTGCAAGGTTGTTATATTTCCTATAGTGACTACATAATGGAGGAAGTGATAATACCAATACAGCAGTGTTTAGAATTTTAGAAGAGGATTCTATGAAACCAGTCAATAGATGTGGCCTGTGTGAGCAGTATGAAGCCCCATGACACCTGAAGATGAAAGAAATATCTTGAAGTGTGTCATCACACTAATAAACATCAGATTTTTTCCAAGTATGCGTAGTGCATACACAACAGAAGAAGATATTTTTCTTTCTCACATGTTTCCTATCATCTGTGTGTGACTATAATTTCTGATCTTCTAAGAACATTTGATTGTTATAGGTGTTATATGTAACAGATCAATCCTAGTTTTTACTAACATGTGGTGAGTGGTTTTCATAACAGCAGGATTTAACAACCATAAATCTGTCTAAACTTCTCAGTGAAGTTTCCAATGGAGTTAGCAGTATGACCACCTGCTATGCACTACACAGGAGTTCATGTCACCGATGACACCACTTACTTTGCTGCCTGTTATTAGGACTTTCCCTAATGACACCACTGACACCACATGCTCTGCACCCAGCATGGGCCTGTTACTACAGATGCCACCAATTGCTTTACACCAAACTGTGGTCTATTTAATGGTTCAGTGCTCCCAACACCTGCTAAGGTACTGGTATACCCCTTATCTCAGGAAATCCACAACCCAAGGGAGGAAGATTACTTGCTGGCTAGTGAGTCATTACCAGTTCCTTCTCACTAACTCCAGGTGAACTGTTCTTCATTGTGATAACGGACGGATGGATGGATGGAACATTGTTGGAGATACATATTTCAGTTCATATTTACATAATTTGGTTAGTTACTTCTAAGGAAACTGAAATGTAAACTGTTATAGTTCTGTTCTAGAAAACACTATCTGTTGAAAATCCCCAAGATGAGTGAGTGTTCTTCCAGTTCAGTGAAGATATGGAGTGATTATGTCATGAGGTGTCCAGTCCTTATTGTTAATTGGCTGTCTTAATAACGAGCATCATGACCATGATTCAGTTTCTAGGAGAAGTTTATGATATAATATTCAATTAAAATGAAGTTATATCATGTTTTTGTAAAATATGTGATACTGAGGAGTCTTGAGTAGTGTCACTGTACTTAACCATGAGTAGGGAAATAATGTTATTTTCTGCCAAACCATGAAGGAATAAAATCTGCAACTCCATGATTCTGGAGGCACTGAAGAACAATCCACAAATAAGTTGTCTGCAGTGTTCATTGATGAAGCTTTCAACAACAAATTTAGTAGTTGGACATGTCTCAGAAGTTAGACATGTGTGGGAAACAGTATTAGAACCAGCTTCAGATTAAGCCAATTAACTAAAGAATATGGGAACCCAATATTATGGAAGCAGCAAAGTGCAATAAGAAAGAGAAATTATGAACATGAAGTTAGTTCTGCACATAAAGCAGTGATTATTGAGAAGGGGAATTGTTAGAAGTAGGTTGCACTGCGCTCTTATAGCAAACCAGGAAATGACAATATAATTTGTTTTTACTATCCACATTTTTCTTTATTGAATACCAAATACAATCAGTAATATTAACACAATTTACAAAAACGAAATAAAATGTTTACAGCAGCTTAAAGAAATCTCAAAAGATATTTACCATGCACACCCCCCTGTAAAAAGATGCGTAATTTTTTTCTGAAACAGAATTAAATAAAAGAAAGGTAAAGGTAAAATGGAAATAAATGTTGTCCCAGTACCTGCCATGAAGTCATGTTAGGCAGAAGAGGTATAGATCCACTCATTCATAACCTCAGTGCCAGATGAAGGTTAGTGGTCAGAGCTTGAAGCAGACTATTCACCTTCATAAAATGCCATGGTTAAGAATGGACTGAACTAGACGGCCTCCCCCATATGCCTTCATGATACGTACAGGGAGAAACTTTCCCACATTACTAATAACATTGTAAAATAATACCTTCAACCCTGAACAGTTTATTGAAATTGACAGTAATCATTGTAAAAATGATTGCTGATAGATGCTTTACCAAAACTCCCCACTGTATCAAAGTCATGTATAAAAGAATTGGCCTGGTATCAGCCTCAGCTTACATGTAGACAACAGGCAGTAAGGCCACTCTTGTAGCCCTTAAATTGTTAAAAAATCACTCAGGGAATTTTCAGAATTTACAATCAAATAAAAGTTTTCCATCATTTGAAATCTGTAGAATGTATACCACCTCAAAGGCCCTGGGTGCAAGAAGTAGTAGCTTTGCTGTATGTATTTCACTCTGCCTACATCATTAACACATGTACGTTCTATAACTGAGAGAAATGATTCCTCTACCTTTTCAAAATACTTTGCAAGCCTGCAACCAGATATCCCTTCCATCCTTTACTATATTAGCTTCTAGGCTGATGAACCTTCTTGAATTCATGTATGCCTCTGTACAAGCCTCTGATATTCTTGTTCATTCTATTTGTTTCAAGTACATTAATTTTATCTTCCAGACATTCCCTCCTTTTGTTCCTGAAATGTCTACTAGCTTCATGTCTTACATGATACATGTCATGTACATTACTTTGGTTTGGATCCTGTAACTACTGTATTGTAGCCTGCCTTCTTTGATTTAACCCTTTAAACACTGAGTTAAATCCCATCTGTCATTTGCTGGTATTATTAGGAGCTCAACATATTCTCCATGTTAGCAGGATAAAGGTTAAAAATTGTGAACATTCTTCATCAAACCATGGTTTGCGCTGCTTCCGTGCATACAGACCTAGACTTTTTATAGCTGAGATGTTGATATTGGCATAATCATTTGTATTCTACATCCAGACATAAGTGGTTATACATATATGTACAAGTACATTATAATGGGCTAGGAACATCCCTGCCATTATATCTTGCCAGCATACACATATGGAAATGTGAATATGATCTGAACATATTTACATTAATAGTGTCATAACTGCTACATTTAAAAAATGAATTTTATTAAAATACCACTTGTTATGTTAGTTCAGCGAACAAATATTGTTCCACATTATCTTATATAGCTGGTCTAGCTGGTCTGGCCATGTAAAGTGAGCTGAAGTGTGAATTGTTTGCAGCTATGCAGTTTGATTTGTACAAATTTGTAACACAAATAATTGTAATTTACAAATAACTTATACTTACAGAGGAATGGTCTAAATTGTCAGGTTGAAACTTGACTTAGTATTTTTTCATTTGCAATCCATTTTAATAGTGATTGTACACAAAATTTCAGCTGCTGATATGCTATATGAAAGTGCAGAAATGTTCCCACATTTGGGAGCATACTTTTCAGATTCATGCCACTGCACATGTGTGTGGCGGCAGTGTACCTAGTAGTATGCAGCATTCATAGAATAGTAAGAAAAACTGCAGGTTTTATTTTGACATGACAACCTAGATCATATCCTTATGTACTCGATTCAAGGAAAAGAAAAAGGAATTGCTGAAACCTTTTTTTAGCTGTCAAGTTTGTTGTAGTGAATCTGTTGTGTTGATAATATTACATATACATGTATATCTAGCTGTTACTCGTATGATAAATGGTCCATCCATCAGTGTACTGTAATTTCAGAGGCTACTTGCTGCTTGTATTGCCACAGTCCAATGAGACTAACACACCCAGAACGGTCTTTTTTGATGACTGGTTGACCAAAGAAGTAGAAAATCATGTGAATGGAATTTACTACTTTGCAGCTGAGTTTGATCAGGTGAGTCATTACTAAAACTGTCTTTATATTAACAGCTAAATGAAATGTTGTGACCATTCCTAGTTATGTTTATCATGAGCCAGAGTGACCTGTGTCCAAAAATTGTATTATGATGTAAGGTGTG
>Ga0131853_10025709_pt1 | contig 10604 bp, 3 predicted proteins | sample TergutLab28metaG_FD_92764 | JGI IMG/M metagenome (GOLD analysis project Ga0131853, IMG submission 92764) | Labiotermes labralis P1 segment gut microbial communities from Petit-Saut dam, French Guiana - Lab288 P1 (version 2) (version 2) | ecosystem: Host-associated > Arthropoda: Insects >... | reverse complement strand
GTTTTATTTCCTTTACTATGTTCTGTACTCCCGTTTTTTGCCTAATACATTGATTCTTTTCTTTATCTAGTTTTGTTATTCCAAGTAAGTGTCTCAAAAATTTCATCTGTGCTGCTTCTAAATCGTGATTAATTGTAAATTTTAAACAGAGTTGAGGTACTTCAGCCAGTATAGTAAATAGGGTACGGGCTGGACGACTCGATACTCATATTTGGATTCCGCAGCTGAGGTAGTCTATTTGTCTTCATCGAGTGGCGAATTATTCTAGGGCCCACCCATCATATCCGGCAGTTACCGGGTCTCTGTCCCTGAGGGTGAAGTGGCCTGGGAGTGAAGCTGAGAGACAATTTCCATTTTTCTCGGAAGTCAAAGAAAGTTTTGCTAGGTATCCGTTCCCACATACGTCTTTAGCCCTTTTTTGATTACGCATGGGGACAATTGTACATTTCTTCTGAACAAAGAATGTCTACTGAATGTTTAGTGAAAGATATTTCCTTCTGTCATGTGACATTACCTAGCCTGATAAAGATTTACCAACATTTCTTCAGAACCTACCATATCCATTGTCAGGATATTGCCAATATTGAAGCAGTAAGTTCCTCAAAAGAGATCGTAAATTTCTACCAGACTGGGCGGTCTCACATTCCAGAAAAAAACTCAGTCCTCTAAAAAAGAATCGACTTTCGAAGTTTGTTCCTGCTGGAGGAAAAATGACTGGATGTACAAACTGTAGACTAGTCTTTTTTAATACTGTATTTATATTTTCTACAATATACAGTGAGTTTTCGCGTTTCTCCTATTATTTCTCAACACATTACTCTGAACAACGTTGAGCATGCTTGCAGTTCCTCTCGCATTGAACGTGTCTCATTGTAAGTTACATCCTAGAGGCAAACTGTATTTATAATATTATGTAATTACATGACCATCCTTAGCTTACAATTTTATATCAATTCATCTGCATTGCAGAAACGCAAAGAAACGACTCCTTTGGAGGAAGAAACTTATAAATACCTACAGCCACAATAATAACAAAGCAACTTCAACATCTGAGGTGGTAGAAATGTCTGATTCACAAAATACAACAGCGTATACAAAGTGTGTTATGACCTCTCCGTCCACTTAACAACCATTGCTTAGCAACCATACTCAACCACGTAGATACATATGAGTAAAATAGCGAACACTTTAAAAGCTATTACATTTTTCATGTATTTTTCTTTGTTATATTTTTCTTACCGTTACAGGTGCGTATGTCTGATGGACTCATCATGGAGAGCGTGATGACGTCGTATCAAAATGAGTATGTGTTGTTGGGCGACTAATTATTTAAAGTACAGGGTTAACTGTATAATGGCACCGACATTAATAGTAATATGTTTTTTTTTTGTTTTGTGCGACTGTCTTCCTTTTACGGCGTTAACGGATTGGTTCTTTGTAATGGAAAGTGTCAATGTTTCCTGTGAGGTTGGATATCAGGTTTTAAACGTTCATTGCGTGAAATACGTTCTTAACAGAGTTAATGAAAAGGTGTTTTTCTTCGCGTTTATTGTTAATCATTGGCGAGGCGAATCATTCTCATGGCCCTTACACACATCAGGACGTAAAATGCTTGTAAGATTTTCTGTAAATTTTACAAATTTTATTTTAAATATATTCTACTTTTATTTATTTGTTATAAAGTTGTATTATTGTGGCAAACTGAGCCGAAACAAATATCATAAATTATTTTGGCTTCGGCGTTAGTTTGTACAGTACTGGATGTAGAAGACAAATATGATTTGAAGTCAAATGGAATTGAGTTTCCTTCTGCATATTCGTGCAGAACAATTGGAACTCCACTATAATGGGTACAGAAATGTACCGGATATGACATAGTACAAAACTTAATTAAAGTTTATGTTGGTCTCTCTACAAACAGGGTCAGCGATAGGGCAGTCTAGTTTTTCCGAATATATTCTATCAGATTACCCGAATGTGTCAGTTACAGAAGAAATTTCTTCTGGGTCGACAGAAACACCCGGTTATAACGATACTGGTTTATGCAACACCTCGCCCATTGCGTCATATATTCTGTGGTACCAATTAATTCCGCACACTTAACCACATAATACTGCTCGGTTAGAACAACACCCGTTTATAACGACACAATATATCCATTCCCTTTCGTGACGTTATAACCGACTTCTACTGTTTCAACACCGTGATGAGTCGATCAGTCTTACGGAGTCGCAATTGAAATTTGTTGGTAATGCGTTTAAAACTATAGAAATAAACAAATAAACGTTTGTAGATATACAGAAACACAAAAACTAGGTTAATAACAATGTTGTTACAATGTAACACTTCTTTTTTACCTGGCTACAAGACATCAACTGAAAAACAAATATCAATGTACAAACGAATGAAATTCACAACAATATCAATATAGTATTGCACATATCCGGCCCATACACTTTATCACATAACAGGACGCACCATTGTAGGTAAAACTGTAAGCATTTTGAGTGCTTGGAAGCTGCAAGGAAAAAAAAAATATTTTCCACTTACTAATGCGAAAACGAACAAATCTCCAGAGACTGATCTTCGTTTGATCTTATTGTCGCAACACAGCAACAATATGGAGTTAAGGTCTGATTTGTCCATTTTCTTTTCAGCGTCCACTTATTCTGTTTACAGTGTCAACAGATAAATCCAATATCAGCCACTTTACTTAGAAATTCTGGCAGAAAGTCTCTGTCTTCATGGGAAACTTTCTAAATTGTATTGCCTACTGTTACATAATTAATATCATTCTAATATTACGTTTCTGTGTTTTGGTTCTGGTTCTTCACGACGATTGTTACAAAAGCGACACTGTAACTTATGATACGTACAGTTCACAGAAAACACTCTTGCTTGTCTGTCGCCGACCACCACAGTTCTTTTTAACTATATAATTACTTCTACGTTTTTAAGAGTCTTGATGGCCCTGTGACCGAAATTTAAATATCATGAAACTGGCGATTTCGAAGTTACGTGTACATTTCACCTTTTTTATTTATGTCAGGATAATAATTCAGTAGGTCACTATATACAACTATGGCAGTCATCTGAGTGTCAAACACCTGCAGACGTATTGGTCTGTGTAAGTGGGTAGCTACTAACCATGGTATAAATTGCTATAGAAAGTGACTGAGTACACTGGGTAGAAAAATCAGTTCTAATATACTGACTTCAGTTGGTCACTTGATCTAAAAGGAAGCATTATTGGCACTGTAGTTCAAGAACAGATGAACGTGTTTAGTTAATATCCTATTTTTTCGTGTTTTAAGACATAAGTACCTAGTATTATCTCCGTTTACGAATTACCAACGGGACATCTACACTTTTCTCTTTATAATATAATTTACCTTAAAATGTTCATACACCATAGAAAAATACCGTCACATTTTGTAAGCTGGCAGTTTACAGAAAACTGGGAAATAAAAACTTCCAACCACTCAGTTTTTTTTTGACAATTTCAATTTTCCGAGAAACTGAGTAAGGAATAAATGCATTTTAGGAACAAGTTCAAATACTTCTGCCGATGGTGCGTGACAATGAAAGGTCTATTACTTTCGATAGTGTTAGTCTCTTTTCTAAAAATAAAAAGTCTTGTTCGTCTATCCACACTAGCCCCGTTTAAAGGGCCTACCTCAGTACGAACCTTTATACATGATGACGGAAAAAGATAATACAGTAGAACTCTACTTATCCGGTCGCTGTTTATCCGGATCACCAATTGTCCGGAACGGCTTGGCTGTTCGGGTAAATTTGTCAAGAATTCTACAAAACTAACTTGCCTTGAAATTGCCGGTTATCTTATCAAGTACAGTACAGTGTTATGGCTTCTAGCGCTTCAAATCAGGTGTGGTCGAAATGTTTAGTCTCAGGTACGGTACATACTGTAAATAGCAGCAGCCGAACTTCAAACTATCAAATCAACCTATTTTCAAGGGAAAGTCCAATTATCCGGATTTTCTATGATTATCTGAATGGCTCGCCGTCCCAATTAATCCGGATATGTGTAGTTCTACTGCACTCCACCAAATCTTTTAAGTGCAAAGCAACCACGACGAAGTAAATGTCCGAAACATTAGTGCTGTTATTGAAAATTTTGGAGAATTGTGATTTCTTGTGCGATATAAATGCTCCTAAAAAGATGCAATAAGTGCAGAATGTTCTAGGAATAACTGTGGGATTCTGTGACGTAATATCCATTGGCTTGAAAGATAAATAAATAAAGAAAATGGCATTGCACAACACATCATCAACATATGACATAGGAGTCAGACCAGCGCAACAGGGTATACGTTGCCATGTGAAAGAAGGAACTAACTACAAATGGTAACATGGCATGTTGATGAACATGAATTGCTACGTTTCAGGATGGGCCAGTCCAAACCTCGTCAGCAGTCTGACGGCCTTAAGTGTGAGTTCTGGGGGACCGTGGAGTTGTTCTGCTTCCTGAGATAGTTGGCGTGGCTGTGATCTGAGCCCCAAAACCCTGAAGGGAAAATGTATTTACTATTATACAAAAAATACCAGTGATTTTTTTTTCGGAATCAAGCGTTTGGGAGCATTAAAGCATCCATTGTCTTTGGGTGTCATGATCAATAAAAATACATGACGATGGATGATGTATCCTAGCAGGGCAGTTACGTCGTTCTATGAAATAAGTTGCAGCGTTATTAGTACTATAAATAATGTATTAAGGACTTCGTTCTTCGGTTACCTCTTACTTTAGCAATCACAGATCTATGCACTGCATGTAGGTTGGAGAAGCATTTTTAACCTGTTTAGTTACGACTAACAGAGGAACGTCCATTGGTTTGTTTTAATTCGTATTCTGATTCCTTTTGCTGCAGTGGAAATTCGCCCCCTGGATTAATATGCAGTGCGAGAGTCCGCACCACAGTTGTTGAGTGGGATGTTTCCAAGAGCAGAATTTGCAAGTGTTTGCCGTAGTTAACACTTGACTTGTGTTAGACTGTTACCAGAGGCCCGGGTATAGCCTAAAGGGAAACGTAATCGACCGCGCCCAATTAGAATTCAAGCAAAAGTTCCAGTGATTAGGTTTTCTGGTACGTGACACATTGTAATTTCATAGATAGGTACCAACCATTCGGAGAAAGCTATGTCTTCCATCTTTTGTCTGGAGTTGGAGTTAATTGGGAAATTGGGCCTCACATTGCAGAAGATTCTGTGGCCCCCGTTGTGAAAGTTTAAACGCTCTTGCCTTAAAGATTATGCTTTATAGAGGTTCTGAAGGAAAAAATAGTATTAATTGTTTATATGACGATATATCAGAATCAACAACTGTAGCGCTGAATGACTGAAAGTGAACAAAGAAGCGGCCGTGACCTAGTTACACTTATCCCAACATTTATTTGGAATGAATGAGGAAACCCCTAGACGCACATCACAGTGGCGTTGCTCTGGCCCAGATTTGAACCAAGAATCACTGTACACAAGGTAAAACCTTTACCGCTTGAGCCAACTTGCTCAGTGATAAAAAAAAAACAAGATATGCAATGTACGGCTAACATAACATTCAGGCGCTTTCGTGAAACCATTGTTGCCGTGGAAAAGCTATAAGTAGTACATATTCTGCGTATGCGTCAGTAGCCTTTGTTATTCAGTATGCAAAATGCGCGCGCCTTATTTTATTGTCATGTGACCTATCCGGCCCAGCAACATTTTTCCACATTATCTCATAAATGGCACGATTTTCGGGAAAAGTTATTGAATGTAAAATGTGTGTCTTTATTTTTTCTATAAATTTGTCTGAAACGTTTCTCATTCTAAGAATTACTGAGCGAGATATGGTCATGAATGTATATTAGTCTTCATGTAAAATACCCATTATTATCGTCAGATTTTAATGAAACTAGAACTTGCTCGAAAGATTTTAGAAGAATACTAGCTCTACTCTTTCTTTAACCTCGGAGATGGATGGGCTGGGTGGTTAACGCTACGCCCCGCCCGCTTTAATTCCGGGAAGGAGACCCCATTCCCACTGTATAGGAGGCTAGGTGGAGCCAAGGGCCGGTCTGGACGGGTGCGGAAAATCTCTTCCCCAACCGGGATCCGATGCCCGGTCAGTCCAGCCCTTAGCGAATCGCTATGCCGGCTAACCTGTCCCGGCCCACCCCTATAACATAGTTAGATAAGTAATTACTTGCGTTTGGTTAAATAACTAACTTAACAATTTACCACAGTGACACTAGGTTGCATTTTATTGATTTTCTAAGAACTGTTAGCAGGCGGAGCAAAGGCTACGACATTTCCGTTCATTTAGTAATGCAAATTTGGCGGTGGAGTACGTGTCACTGTCATTATGGATTACAGGCTGCAATGGGCATTGTGGCAACCACTTTTATATTTAAAATTCCATCATTACTTTAACAGTTTGCTGTCTTATGCTTTAGTGCTGCACAAAGTCATGATATACAGCTGTGGTGTTAAGCAAACAGTTCCGTCTGATTATACCGGAAGCGTATGAGAAAAATTATTCCATGACTAGAATACTGGTATAGGCGCCGGCCGAGGGAAAGATAAACATTTTCTTTTCTTAATTAAACACAGTGTCAACAAGATGTTTGGAGAGTGGGAACAGAGCCCTACTCATTAAAAAATTTAGCCCTTGCTCCTCTAGATGGTGGTAAGTGGGCAGTTCCGCGCCCCTCACACCACCCGGGGGAAAGAGGGTTCCAGAGGCCGTCACTGAATAGGAGGCCTGGAGGGCGTCACAGCCGATCTGGTCGGGGTAGAAGAGGGATAGATCTCTGCTTCCGTCAGGAACCGAATTTTTAATTGTTCTGCCCTAGGTTAGACATGCTAGTGACTGAAGTACCACGTAATGAGAGATTTGTTTCGTTACACATGGCTTGGGTGAACTGTCGTTATGTCTACTTTCGCGGCCCTACAAGACAATGCAGTGCAGGGCTTCCAGTTTTTCAGTTTTATGAATCTTGTTTGAAGATATCAGGTACGATCACATGGACGAAGAATAGCTTCGAATAAAGGCATGTGCTTATACAGGAAAAACACAGACACACAGAACTTAGGACGCATCCCTAGGCCTCGACTGGTGTTCGAAAGCTGCAATCCCAGAATATGGTACTACGTGCCTATACGCCCTTCAGACCGCGCTACCACTACGATAGGCGAGTTGATGTTTGCGCAGACATGTTATCAAAACCAACTCTCCGATTAGAGAAGAACAAGTGCAATATTAAAAGACTGGTTCGTTTTGATACCCTAACCACGTAAAATATATGGTCAGGCATGTATATATATATATATATATAAGATAAAGTGTTCCCGTTACAGGCCTGGTGTGGCCCAGAGGGTGGGTAGAGGTGTAGCTCTACTCTTCCATGACCGCGGCACTAGAAGGGGGTGAGTGGTCAGCAGCACGCCCCGGCCGCACTTTACCCCCGGGAAAGACCCGGTACCAATTATATCATCATCGTCATCATCATCATCATAATAAACATCAAGGATTGGACCCTTTGATCCGTTCCGTTCCAGAGTTACAGCTGCACGCGCCAACGCTTCTTCGGTCTTCCAATTGTTCTCCTTCCTTGTGGTCTGTAGTGGTATGAATTCAAAGGCATTCGGTTTTGTGGCATTCTTTGCAAGTGTGAAAGCCAGTTCCTCCTGTATTCATCTATCTTGTCTAGTATGCCTGTAATCCGTAGTTCGCGGCGGCGTATGTAGTCATTTGTTATGTGGTCATAAAGGGTGTAGCCTGCCAGAGGTCTCAGTAACTTCATTTCTGCCACTTCAATTCTTCGTCTTTGTAAGGCTGTTAGAGTCCAATTTTCTGACCCATGTAAAAATGTAGGTAAAACTAGTGTGTTGTATATTTTCAAAATAGTTTCCGTTCTCACTTTCTTAAAAATAATTCTCTTAATAGTACCCATTAATTGTAAAAATTTTGCTAATTTAAATTCTACATCATAGGAAAATCGGTAAGATATACTGCAACCTAGGTAAGTAAATTGGCTAACTTTGTCTAGTGTTTCATCATTTATAATAATTTTTGTTCTTAGGTGATCCGATCCAACGAAACCAAATACTTTCGTCTTTTTTGTAGCAATCTCCGAATTATATCCTTTAGATATGTTATATAATAAGTAGACTGCCTTTTGTAAGTTGTCGTCTGTGTCAGAAATAATAAACTGGTCATCTGTAAATAACAGTGTGTTGAAAATTAACTCTTTAAAATATTTACTAGATTTTAGTTTCTGTAACCAAATCCTAATAACTTCGTCCAAATCTAAATTGAATAAAACAGGTGATAGTGGGCATCCTTGTCTCACCCCTTGGGTCATAGCTGTAGAATCTTCAGATATTCCATTACCTACATTAACTCTTATAATGTTTTCCATATATATTTTCTGAATTATTGTAATTAGATGAGTTGGAATTTCTTTACTTAACATAGTAGTCCATAATTTGTCTCTGTCCACAGAGTCAAAGGCTTTTTTAAAATCAATGAACGAAATATATGTGGTGATGTTACATTCTGTATGTTTTTCAATTATTTGTGAAGCTGAGAATATGCAGTCCATGCAGGATCTGCCTTTCCTAAACCCGTTCTGCTCTTCTCCAATTGCTGTTAATCTCTTTGCAATAATTTTTGAATAGATTTTATATCCAGTATTTAATAAACCAATACCTGTATAGTTATCTGGGTTATTTCTGTCTCCTTTTTTGTGTATTGGTATAACAATGGCTGTCCTCCATTCTTCAGGAATGTCTCCATAAATCCAGCAAACATTTAAGAAATTCAAAAATTTATGTAAAAAACTTTTTGGTGCTTGTTTGTACAACTCATTATTAATCCCATCTGATCCTGGAGATTTTATGGCTTTTAATGCTTTTATAGTTGTTTCCAATTCTTCCATTGTAATTAAGTCAACACAATTTTCTGTTAATTTTGCACGTCTCCCTTCTGTGGTGTTATCATTAAATTGTTTAGTCCAAAGTTTTTGATAGTAATTATTATATATATATATATATACATACTAACTGGCACATAAACAGCTAACTGCACGGAGCAAGTTTTCTGGAGAAACTAACAATCGCTCTGTACTCCTGTCTGGGGAGTCTAAATGTATTTTAATTGCCTGACAGAATTTTTTTTACGATTTTAAGTACTTTAGAAAAATTGTAGGGAAATGCACCTATCAACTGTTAAGCGCAGAATTCTAAATTTTGTTTACAGAATGGCCGCAGGTCTTACGTATTTTGTGTTTCAGGCAAAGACCAATTTTCTGGATGACAGTCACATGTATTCTTGTATCACTTAACTGTTTTTATCGGAATAAAGACATTGTGAGAAATGAAGTTCTCGCAGCGGCCTTCTGAGATATGACGCTGTGCTTTGTGATAGAACTGTACCAACGTTTCAGGATGACTGCATCATTTGGGTAAATGATCAACACCAAATTTCACCCGTCAGGGATATGCCGCGCGGATGTATGATTATCCGTGACAGCCGAAGTGTTTATGTTTGGGACTGAACTGGCCATGTTCACAAGAGCCTTGCAATTTCTCTGAAACCTCCGCATGCTTGTACCAGACTGTAAGGCGTGACACCCCTAGAGACAGTTGCTTGTCTGAAAGTTGGATTGAATTATGTGTTTGGCCAGTTTCCAGGAACTGCCAACAAATATCTGGTCCTCCCACTTGTCCCTGGTAAATCAAGCGCCACCATCCGTCACGAAATGGGTTGATTTCGAACGTGGGAGGGATATTATTGACTTGAGGGTTAACAGCGCTGAGCGTTACCAGACTACGCCTTTACTTTATAAGTATATTTATCGTAATTTAACGACGCTGTTCTTAGCTGAGATCATATAGCGTTGAATAACGGGGTGTTTAATGAATAATGAAATTGAAAGGATGCGGAATGGTACGATTTAATCCTAATTTGAGATAGCGTCCCGACATTTGACTAGAGGGGCTGAGAAAAACCACCGCATTCAACTTTCGAAACGAGATAAACATCCGGCTCCTTCCAATTAAGAAAGAGTAGTGCAGTAGGGTTCCCTTATCAACCACAATGCGCTACGCCCTGGTCTATTACAGGTGTATTGGGGATATTGCTGGTATTAGTACTTCCTCCTTTACCTACTTCAAAATTACAAACCAAAAAATTTAGAAGGCAAATACTGTTCGCTATGCAAGATCCGAGTTTCACATAGCGGTGCTACTAAAATTTCAGTTCTTGTGTAATATGACAACGTGCAGTGAAACAACTTCAACACATCAAAATTCTATTCCGGAAGAAATTAAGAGCAGATTAAGGTAAGGAAATGCTTGCTACCATTCGGTGCAGAATCTTTTGTCTTCCAGGTTGCTATTCAAAAATTTAAAGATCAAGATATATAGAACTATAATTTTGCCTGTTGTTTTGTATGGGAGTGAAACTTGGTCGCTGACAATGCGGGAGGAAAGGAAGCTGAGGGTGTTTGAGAACATGGTGTTGAGGAGAATATTTGGACCTAGGAGGGACGAGGTAACGGGGGAATGGAGGAGACTGCGTAACGAGGAGCTAAATGATTTGT
>Ga0131853_10025708_pt1 | contig 10604 bp, 4 predicted proteins | sample TergutLab28metaG_FD_92764 | JGI IMG/M metagenome (GOLD analysis project Ga0131853, IMG submission 92764) | Labiotermes labralis P1 segment gut microbial communities from Petit-Saut dam, French Guiana - Lab288 P1 (version 2) (version 2) | ecosystem: Host-associated > Arthropoda: Insects >... | reverse complement strand
AGACAACTACAACAATACACACAAGACAACTAACAACAATACACACAAGACAACTACAACAATACACACAAGACAACTAACAACAATACACACAAGACAACTAACAACAATACACACAAGACATCTTGATTGAAGATTAATGTTCTCTCGTTTATTTCGTTGTGACAGCGGTGGTTGAACATTTCCCAAAATTTCAGGGCCTACATAACTACTATGTCCCACCAACATCTACTCGATTGTCTTACTAGCCTTTCTCGTCTTTCACCACCTCACGATTAGGATCTGTGTGTGTTTGTTCGTATAGGAACTAACCAACATTTGAATATTAGAGCGTTGTTTCCCACGAAACGTCGGGATGTGTTAAATTACTCCCCTCCTTCAAGCGTAACTTCTTAGAAGACTAGAATCATGGACATCAGCGCTGTGGATATCTCGGACCTCGCATTATGGAGATTACTTCCTGAAACGTTGGTGGCTTTTAACCAGTACCATAACGTTTATTGGAAGTGGATTAACTGATTGAGAGGCCGCATTGTACACACAGCATGCTGACGTAGAAAGTACACGTTTCCCTTTATCTTGTTTCTAGGTAGAAAATAATGCAGGCGCATTTTGTTGTCGTTTATTATACCTATACAAGCATATTTATATACAAGCTATATTATGTCAACAGTGTAATATGTCCACATTACACACGCTTTAGTTGACGTGCGTTAAAAGGGCATAAAAACAGAACTTCTCTGTGTGGTTTCTTAGGCGCCAACATACAAAGTTGTGTAGAGAATGGAGGTATAGTAAAGGTAAAGGTACAGCAATCCTCGTACAGGCCTGGAGAGGCCATTAGGTTTCCAGGAGGATGAATCTCCCAGATATCATGACAATCGGCACATGAAAGTGATAAGGTTGTCAGCTTCACACACGGGCCGCCTTTACTCACCAGGAAATATTTCTGGTACTCATTTATTTTAAAGGCTTAGTCGACCCCGGTTCATAGCGCGGTCGGAGAGGTTATGTCAATGAAAAATTCCAATTACACCACCGGGAATCGAACCTGAGACCTACCGGTTTGTTGCGCAGTGCATCAACATTTTAACGTAGGAACGTAAGTGGAGAACTGCCAGTCTGATGGTTTTGGCGGAGATAAATTCCATGTCCTTCTGCTGGGGATCGAACCCCAAATCTTCTGACATACAGCCCGAAGCGTTGTTGCTGTACTGACCGATGTGAACGTCAGCAACCAGCGTTAACCTTATTAAGTGTTCCTGAAGGGTATGTAACAGATGAAAACCTGTCGTGTATCTTATTTTCGTTGTTAGTTCGTACTTTATTAAGTACATGACGCGAATTCAGCTTCACTACAAGAGCTTTATTTGTTGACAGCTAGCAGTTATGTTTTACAGAAGTGAATTATTACTTAATATTTAACGCAGAATACTCAGCTAACTGAAGACTTGTGTTACAAAGTATATAACTCGTGAAATGAAGTAACGTTTGTCTGAAATGATGGTTGGGTTAAATACAATGAACATTCTGAAGTCTGGCACTCATCTGCTTTCAATACAAACTCAGTTTCTACCTCAATGGCACAAGTTGTTTCCAATGTAAAAACCAAACTTTAATACTCTATAGGGAAATAATCGCTACACTGTGGAAAAAATGCTGAGTAGCGAAATTTTAGGTCCAGATCCAGTCCAAGTAGTCCTCGAAATTCTTCTTGGACTGCTTGAACTGGACATTAAAATAATACTACTTCTTCGATGGCATTGCAGTCCAATGCGGACTTTCGCCTCGTTAATGGACTTTACCCAATCGTATCATTTTGATCTCTCTTTCCAATTTGTAATTTTGCATTTATTAGTATCTATTTTTACACAATTCCACCATCTGTTTATTTTTTGGTCGTCCTCTTAGTTGACATCCCTGGGGATTATTGTTAAATACATAATTTTCTTCTACTCTCCATTCTGTTAACATGACCAATCAAATCCAGCTTACTTATCCTGACAAATGAAAGTGTTTCTAAATCACCAAACAGCTGCATTTAATTCTTTATCATATCGCTTTCTCCAATATTCATTCACTTTAAATCCCCCAAACATTCTTCTTGAAACTTTTCTTCCAAAAGTAGCCAAACTTTAAGCAATATCTTTACTCAATGTCCAAGATTCTTCTCCGTATGTTGCCACTGGCCTTATTAATGTCTTGTAGTTTTCATGAAAATACTAAGAATATTTTAAATGACGGGAACAGCTTGTCCAAAGACGCAACGATGCCTCCCGGAAATATGGATTTTCAGTATCGGGAGTTATTAAATGTTGGAACAGGTGCTAACTCTGAGCTTTAAAGGGTTAGATGTACTGACTACAAGAGTGCTGGAAATGTCAAAAAGTGTGACTGTTATAATTTTTCAAATTAATCTAGCATTGTGACCCTTATATTTACATTTTACAAAATTTCTTTAATTAAAATTTTATGTAATTGTGCCTGTAGTAAATAGATGGATTGGCTGATAGGAAAGCAAGAACTGCTTATTAAGTCTTTTCTCTCTGGTCGCTTTTCCCAAAAACACTTATTTTTTGAATTGATAGTAGTAATTACATAATGTTATTTATGCTTATTTATATCTTTTATTTACGAAATTATGTATATAACCCACGTCATCAATATTGCAAAAGAATTTCAGTTGTGTTGTAATGCTGTGTTTGTAACACACAACCCCTCTTGCCTATCAACCCTTCTGCCAGTTAATTCATACTGTATAGAATTCTATCACAAGTTTATTTAGTATTCCCATAAATTAAACTGATGAAACCGCAGTTTTATAGCCATGGATTCAATATTTAATGCAAGCATCAGAGGGGAATGTGTGTCTAAACACGACACTACAAATCCACGACTATAATGCCACTTCCCAATAAACAATGTTAATGTTTACCACACTGACATCTCTTCTACTACACTGGTCAACGTTTGTTTCATTGGACCTGTGTTTTTACCACTTGCTACCCAGCCACAATGAAGTGGGTTAACTAAAGCATGTTTGTTATATTGAGTGAAACTTTAGTCCCTCCTCTTGTCCAGTGACTTTTGACTCCTCCATAAAATACTTGCTGAGGACCTCTAAAAGCTTTACACGCCGTCAAGCACAATCTCATTGGTGAGACTTTGTCTTTGCTCCCCATAACAGAAGGTTAAGAACAGACTTACCGAATTGTATTCCTAATACAGACAACGACGGAACGAGCAACATGGTCTGACGTCGCTCAACGATAAACCTGGCTGCATGAAAGTTGAACTTTGGTCTAAGACTTTACCGTCTGTCACATAATCCACTTTTTGCCTTCCTAATGTATCCTATTTGCTAAAGTCAAGTAAATCTCTATGCTCTTGTCCCGAGGTAAAACCTTAATAACGTTCGCGTACTCAGCACCTCAACTTTAATACAGGATTAGAAATTGAAAACTGGATTAAGTAGAAACATGTGAGAGGTATTAGAGACAGAGGACTTAATATATCCCAGAAAGTTGGTTTTATCATTCGCGAGTTTGTGCTCTGTCCTTCCTTACGTGACATTGTTCGTATAGGCCTCAATCGTGTCAACCACTTTCGTAACTCAATTGGAAATTTTTGTGAGGACGAGGAGGAGGAGGAGGAGAAGAAAGTGTAAGGAAAGTCTTCTTCGCCCATCCCTCCAATTTTCTCTTATACTAGTTTCACGCCAACTCTTAGACAGACTCACTCACAGAGAATTCCCAGCAGAAAATTGTCAATTATTGAGTTGGAGAAGTACTTTAATACTGGGTGTAGGCAACTACAGAGACCTACGATTTTGGATCAGAAATTACACAAGTTTTGGAGATGATTGCTACATTGGTTAGAGTTTCTTGCAGTCTTATATTTGTCAAGAACTCATAAAATTGATTACCGAAGTAAAAGAGCCAAGAGAAGGAATAAAGAACGTGTGTCACACTAAGACACATATTGGAAATGCTTCAGCAGCCAGTAGTGGAACCTGGCGATTTATTTCTTTTGAATAGACACAATGGAACGGATTTCACAGCGTTCATCCTTATATGAGGTTTTATATTCAACATCCTTTGTTGTGTGTAACCTCGAATGGAAACCACAGAATGGCTGAGAGTTTCGAAGACATGCAGAAGTATTGCTTCTAGGACTCCAGACATTTTAACGGCATGTTTGGATGTTTTTACAGTGATATCATACTAGCAGGGAACGGTGTCAAAAGTCATCCTTAGAACGACGTAATGGATTATGCTTCTATGAAATCGTCACCAGCTACTTTCTTAATATATCGGTTTGTGCCGTACCTTCAAAGAGCGGCCTGCTTATTTACGCATCTATGTTTATATTTTAGGTGACGATGGCATATCTTGTGATTTTAAACAGCGTGCGCAATTCAGAATTCGCGAAACGTTACCACTGTACTGAATGTTACATATTTACGTATTAAACCACATTATAAGTGTCTCTAAATATTACTGTCCTTAAATGTCTTATTCAAATCTTACTGAGTAAGAATGTCTTATCTGGACAATATCGTGGCTTTTCTCTATCTCTTTAGCAATTATTGACATGTCCTTAACAGTGGACCATATGTGCTAACTTGCACTTCCAATTATATTTAAAAAATCGTCCTGTTTTTCGAAAATATGTAAAAAGGTCGGTTAGAATCAGTCTAATGTGTACTGATAGATTTAGGGCTTTTACAAGCCCAGTATATGTGCGTAGGAATTAATTAAGTGACGCTTCAGGTCATACCAGAGGTGGGCTAAGACAAATACTAAGAGTAATACAGTAAATGAAATGAAGTTTCATGGGACCTGTTTTCAGTTTCTGCTTAAATTTTACAGTATTATTAGTCATCAGTATTAAGTGATAGTTTTCTAAAATCGTCACAGCACTAATCTCATTCCAGAACAAATATACTTCTTGGGATTTTTTTCTGGTGCTGTTGTTAAAACCAGTGTTTATCAACTATTTTTTTTTTTGCTCGTGGCCCCTCTCTCTCTGATCTCAATTTATCTGTGTGATCCCCACTCTTCGCAGACACTGTTACTTATAAAAACTGTCCTTATTTCCACGTTGTCGACTTATATATTTCGAACACACTTATACGGCTTTTATTTATAATATATTTTTAAAATTCTTTCTTGTATGTATTTAACACATTTTTTTACTTTACAGGTAAAAATAGTCTGTTAATAATTGGAATTATTTTCAGTGTGTTCTATGGGTCTGATGAACAACTACAAGTTTCTGAATGTCTGGTTGCAGTGTGGTCAGTTATAAACCAGGAACTTCCCTCTTCATAGCGTCTAGCCAGTTACCTACTTTTGGCAGAAAACAAGTTCCTCGAATGAAACCAGATTCAACTGTTTAAGATGTGGGAACAGCAATAAAATACAACTTTGCCTTATGTGATACGGGGAGTGCAGGCGAGAAGGGAACCTGTGATTCAGTTTTAAACTTTAAATATTTTATTCAGGTAGTGAAATTTCTGTGGCCCACTCAAATTTACTGTGGCCCCCAAATTTTCTTCAGTCTCCTGTGGCCGCTTAGAAAATTGGTATGGTCCCGCGTGGGGCCGATTAACACACGTTGTAAAAACTATAGGTTTAAATTAATTTAGTATCTTCCTGAAAACCAACTTACCGTAATTCACATCCGTACTGAACATGTAGGGAATAAAATGAGTTCAAGTAACGGAAACAAGAGGAAACCTGGGCGTAGTTTTTAAACATAAACTTGAGTTCACGACGTACTCTCTTATATTCATCACGGAACACGTATGTAGAAAGGAAGAAGAGAATCGTTTTATTTAATGGCGCTCTCATTTGGTATGATTGTATATCGGGATTGTGGAGCAATGGTAGAATGGTTCCAACACAGACAGACTGAAGAACTGCGAGAAAATTCCCTCACATTGTCACTCTGACCACCAAACATCCTAAATCGACGTTTACGTAAAACTGAATTTAAGGGTCGCTTCTGGAGGGAACCGAATTTCTTTGGTCCTGTTTTCAGCCTTGTAAACTCTTCGACCGAGCGAAGACCATCACGTTCTGTGTACAAGACGTCAGTCTACTCTGAACTTTAATTTGCTCTATTTAAGGCATTGCTCTTAATTTCCCAAGTTCTGGAGTCGTGCTCTAGGTTCAGCAAACTAACTTGGCGCTAGTATTTTAGATTGAGTTGCAGACATTTTAAGACTTACGTGTAAGTATTCGAATTTTATTGTAAACAATACTTGCTAGTTTCGTGCGGTTTAGTGTTTCAGCTAAATGGAGACAATTGTCTTCTCTAGACCGTGAGTAAGCAGCTATCCGAATCATTCCCATAGTGTTCTCCCAGTGTTTCATTTTGCTCATAAACGTCAAAACATAGTTCTTCTCTTCCCCCGAGACGACCGACGTTCGCTATTTGAATTTCATGAACATGTAGAGACACGGTTGCCTATACGTAGTCGCTGTACAACAGATTCTCAACCTATGGGTCGCGACCCAGAAATGCATAGATATGCCATTTAGGCTGAGTCGTCTCGATCCCCTTTAATAAGTAGAAATTTATTCTTATACAACAATGTACTTGTTGAAACAAAGTTCTACCTTCGAAGTTGAGTGAAATCAATGCATAATTAAGAAGCAGCATTTCGAATACACTGTTGTCATTTGATGAACTTACAAATTTGCACGAAGTCATGGTTTATACTAAATTTAATGTAAGTTTAACTATTTTAATTTTGTATTGTTTTCCTCTTGTTCCCGATTTTGGAAAACGAGTGTGTACTAACAGTTCCTGGATTGATTATTAACCATGTTAAATTATATTACTTTATATGTACGGAATAACCTAACCTTAGGTTATATTTAATAATAATTATATCCTTATTTGTGGTAAACATAAAGTAATTCCAAGGAGATATATACATTAAAAACAACAGCTGGTCGTAAAGATGACGTAAATTAAAACTGTCCAAACCATAAAATTTTAAGAGCCCCTGTTGTAACAATCAACAGTGTTATTTTCGTCTAAACTTACACGGTTGTCGATTATACGTAACTAGTAAAGGAGGCACGTCTGCTTGCAGCTGTTAGCTCAAGTAACCTTCCCGTAGATGACGGAATCCTTAATTTATTGTGACCCTCTTAATAATACATTTGCCAGGTAACCGCCATTACATTGCAACTTACTGAAGGTGAACCCCGACAGTGACTTCTTTTGGATGTTAAAACAGACCAGTCGTATCTGGCTTATTCTTGTCAAAGTAGAAGGAAGAAGCTTTCTCTATTCGGTTCGCTGTACGAAAAACGGGAAATTGAACATTTATGTTAAGTATGAAGAAAATATAGTTCCTACCTCATAGAGAGTACTGTTAGTCCCTATTACGAAGACCAACTTCTTAATGTAGTTGGGGGATACAATTCTGATAATCATACGAAGCACATAACTGAATGCAGTGTGTAGCAAGAGTGCATAATCCTTGGGCGCGTTCCCTTAAATAGCGAAAACCGACTATCAGTTTCGCTATGTCTCCCATTGGACCGAATTTCGTGAAATTTGATATTGCGAACTTTGAAAGTCTCTCGACACAGTCCAAATTTAGTTAAAATCGGACAAAACATCCGACACCTTATATTAAGACATATATAGGTTTTATTGTTGTCGACAAAAACTCGCCATAAAATATATATATATATATATATATATATATGTGCAAAGCTCTATACTTACGTATTGTTGAAAAGCTATGTATGAGTCAACAACAATACAGAGGGAACATATTGTTGAGTTTCCATAAGAACAGTTGTTATGCGAACGCGCCATAATGTAAAGTTATACGTTCACTCTTTGTCTCGTTTAATGTCAGAGTAGGTGGTATCGATAGTAACCACTAGGCTCTACAGTTTTTTGTGTTATTGCGACATTACCGGGAAGGGTCAAAGGAACATAAAATGTGATGGAACATCTGGACCCCGTCGAGTTTCTTATCTGTTTGCGAATTCGGTGAAATAATTTCGAGAAATTTAGATATGAACGTTGAGGCTGTACAAAATTTACTGTAATTGTTTTTGTTTTATCATTACATTATTTGATATCACCATAAAGAGTCATGTAGAAGTCTTCTTCTTCTTAAGCGAATAATTACTTAGCTTCTTCGCGTTTTGTGGAAGTCGAAATATGTTCTACGTTTCAAACACATTCTAATATTTACACAGTCCATGCCGTTAACATAGTTGAGCAGTATATTGGAGCTGCTGAGAACTCCAAGTATGCAACGAAACAGAATTCGGAGAAGGTTAGACTTCTGAAGCGAGGGTGGTCGTAATGTTTTGCAGGCATTATTACTTTTATTATGATACCAGCAAAGTAGCAAAACTTGTTTTCAAGTGCCATGAAACGTGGTGAGCCATAACAGATAAGCACGTGAAGGCTGTTATGGTAAAAGGGCATAAATGTGTTTACAACAATCAATTCGGCGCCTTCCGTAAATGCGTTTTTAGTTACACTACTTCTTTTAACGTCAAAACATAATTTTGTGTTGCTCTCACTGTAAGTTTTTGAGTCTGCGTAAAAATGATTCTCTTATATCTCATTGCTTTCACATGCAAATTTCAAACAGGTTAATGTCTTTGGAAACGCTCAAACGAGGAAGTGTTGTTCGTCGGAAAAATTCTTGTGGATCAAAGTCAACGTTCCTATAATTTATTTGCAAAAAGAGGCCCTTCTTTTTTATTTTGTTTACACAAAGCCCACGGTTCGTGAGATGTGCGAAGTGAAGTTTTGGATACAAAGGGGATAAGCAAGTAAAATTTTTTGAATTAAATATAATCTGTTTTATACATATCTTAATTCTTTAATAAAAAATTTACGCATTTCTACCATGCACATTGTAAATCGATCGCGAAACTGAAATTAACTATGTTCAAAAGTCTGGGATTACATGACCAACTTTATTATGCCTTTCACACTTGTCGGCGTATTTGGGCCTTTATCAAGGAGTCAAATACATTTGTAAGTATCCACGATTTACACATTTTAAACCAAATGCGTACAAAAGGTAAAACAAATGACACAATATAATAGTTATTGACAAAAGTGTACGTGTATACGACAACAGTGAGAAACCAGCTTACATATCGGAGGTCGAACTTAATGATGTGGGGCAAATTGGAAGGTCTCTGAGGGCAAATTATATATATAAAAAAAAAATAGGGTAATTTTTTCTAATCATCCACGAATGCGTAAGCATTACGTATCTTGAACCATGGACATGTTACGACCCAACAAATATTGCTGTGGAGCTAAGTGTCAACTGATAAAAAGACTCGAGAATATCTTCCGAAAACGTCTAATTTATTTCCCTAATAAATAATGGACGAATTAAGACACAACTCTTTGGAGAACAACCCATTGTTCGAGATTAAACATCCCCTGACATCGTAACGCGCATGTGATTATGGTAGGGCACGATACGGGGATGTTTCTTTACTGGCCCTACTTTACAGTGACGGCGTAGTGTCGTTACGGTCTGACACTCCTTTTCATGAATCTCTCAGGTATTTAAGTGTAATTATTTTATTCGTGCAGAGAACAGTGCTACTTATTATACTACTGCGTGCGTCATGTACAAGACATCAACTTGGGATTTGTCAAATGAATCGTTTCTGGTCTTACATATATATTAAAAAATAACTGCTTTTGAATAACAGCCGGCCATTTTAACGGCCGGTATATAGGCAGTTTATTTAATCTCGCTCACATGTCCTACCCTAAATACTGTTGACAGGTGCCATCACTATGGGGCTTGTAACAGATGGATGACATCACTCATTACACACGACAAATTTGTAGGACTTCAGTTGCACCACTTTGCAGCATATTTCAAACATTTCACCGTTTTTGCGGATGTTTGAACACAACGCTCCCATATGCTATCAGGATACAAATATGGTACATTGCACTAGACAGTAGACCCAACATTGAGTGTTGGTTACACATATTAAGGAAAATGAACATGAAATACACTGCATACTTTTGTTGAGGTTGATATATTTTGGAATCAACAATACTTTTAAAGATAAGTTATTAAAATATGTGTAGCGTTTTTAAAAATAATTTACACATTCCTGTCTTGACTTTTATCTGAATATACACGCAATATTTAGATATATATGTTGTGTGTATTTAGATATATATATATATAAAACCACATAGGCAAATCTTTGGTACATTCACTTGCATCAAATTCCTTGGCAGTATATCAGATGTGCCGAAATATGCTGGAGACATAACGAAGGTTGTTGAGTAACCCCGGCCTTGTGTACGTAGTTTTAATTTACAAATGGCGCCATAGTCATTTAGGTTTTTATGACATGACGTCTGTTGTATTGGAACCAAAATTTTCGAAATATTTATCGAAACCGAGACAGTAAACTACAGAAGCTTCTAATATACAATGTTAATTGTTCCAAAATAATTACCAACAAGATGACACTTATGGACTATCCTTTATTTCAGGGTTAGTCGTCCTTCACTCTACATGTTTCGAGCTTCAGGGAGCTCATCATCAGGAGTTCACTTTT
>Ga0131853_10025706_pt1 | contig 10604 bp, 11 predicted proteins | sample TergutLab28metaG_FD_92764 | JGI IMG/M metagenome (GOLD analysis project Ga0131853, IMG submission 92764) | Labiotermes labralis P1 segment gut microbial communities from Petit-Saut dam, French Guiana - Lab288 P1 (version 2) (version 2) | ecosystem: Host-associated > Arthropoda: Insects >... | reverse complement strand
CTTTTTACCTTACTTTGATATACCTTTTCAGCATGCCGGCAGTAAAGTGTTAAAAAATATGGGCCGTAATGGTGATAGCGCAAGTTATCTCAAATTAATTGATGCTATTAGAACCAAACTGCCTCAAGCAGTTATTCGTTCTACCTTTTTATTTGGTTTCCCGGGAGAGACGAAAGAAGATTTTAATGATGTATTAAATTTTATCCACAAAGCTAAACTCGATTATGCCGCCGGTTTTACCTACAGCCGCGAAGAAGGAACGGCTGCCTACAAAGAGGCCGGTAATAAAAATTTAGCGGTAAGTAGTAAGTTAGCTAAGCAAAGATTAGGTATTTTTAACGAGCAGCAGCAAATTATTAGCCGAAATCAATTAAAACGTTATCTTGGCCATAGTTACGATGCTTTAATTGAAGAACCCATTAAAGGCAGTAATTTATATTTAGGCCGTATTTATAGCCAAGCCCCAGAGGTTGACGGCCTTACCCTCATCGAAAGCGCCGCTCATTTAACGGCCGGTAACGTGGTAAAGGTAACCATTACCGGCACGACAGGGGCTATCGATTTAACCGCTACAGTAGATGAAACGTTATAAAATTAGTTTTAAAAAAGTTATTACCTTTTTATTCCCCAATAAATGTAGTTTATGCAGTAAACTTATGGCTAATAACTACGCTGTATGCCCTAGTTGTGCCGAGAAATTAACCAAACAGCAGCTTAATAAACAGCTTAACCACGATTATTTTGATGAATTTGTCCCGCTTTTTTACTATAAAGATGATATTAGGCAGTTATTAATTAATTTTAAATTTAAGTCTTTTTATAATTTAAAATATTATTTTGCCGCCGCACTAAAGGATACCCTGCAAAGTTATATTAATGATGGTTATGCTATCGTGGCTGCCCCTACCAGTAATCGTAACAGCAGTTTTTTAGCTTTGCTGAGTTATCTTAATCATAAGGGTTTTAAAATTAATAAATATTTAATTAAGAAAAGCAATAAAGAACAAAAGGGGTTAAATCGTGCCGAACGGCTGGAAGCTATTAAAGGTACTATTAAATTAAAAGTAAATAAAGTTCCAAAAAAGATAGTTTTACTAGATGACATTTTAACTACCGGCGCTACTTGTAACGAATGTGTTAAATTACTTTATAAAATGGGTGCAAGTAAAATAGCTGTAGTTGTGCTGGCTTATGATATTGCTTAAAAAATAATACAAATTGGTTAATTTGTGCTATAATAGAGTCATAGAGGTGCATTATTAATTTAGTAATTAATTTAATTGTATTAACTACAGTAAATTTAATATTGTTTATTTTAACTTATTTTATTTTTAAGAAATCTAAACTTTTTTTTAAAGCTTTAGCTTTAGGGTTTATTTATTTTTTAATAGTTGCTTTATTTAATTTTATAATTAATATTTTAGATTTTAATTTATTTACCGTCTTAGATATTTTATTGCTAACTGCTATCCCGGAGGTAGCAGCTAAATATTTTATTTGTTGTTTAGCTTTAAATAATAAAAAAGCTGCTATCAACGATAAATTATTATTAGTCATTATTTTAGCTTTAACTTTTTCTTTTGCCGAAAATACTTTACATTTAAACTCAAGCTTAGATATAATTTTTATAAGGTTAATAACCGTTTTACCTTTGCATTTGCTTACATCGTTAATATTAGTGAGTTATAAATATGGCTTAATTTATGCCATATTTATTCATACGGTATTCGATAGCTTAGTTTATTCATCTTTAAACAGTTTTTTTATTATTTTATTTGTTGTTTTAGTGGCTATTATAGTTAGCCGTAAACTTTATCGGCTGCTAAAACCAGTTAAAATCGATTTCTTTTCATAATTTCGCTAAGTTTAATTAGTTATTTTAGTTGACTTAAGGCTGAAACCGTGTTACAATAATAAGAGGAAAAATAGGGTTAATTAATGACAGAATGGTTTGATGATGACAATTTTTGGCTTAATTTTGAAGAGATGATGTTTGACCCAGACAGGCTTAACCGCACCTCGTTAGATGTGGCAGAGATGGTTACTTTATGCAGCCTGCGTAAAGGTATGACGGTGCTCGACCATTGTTGTGGCTTTGGCCGTCATGCCATCGAGTTTGCTAAGTTAGGTTATAAAGTAAGCGGGGTAGATTTATCTAAAAGTTATTTAGCCATTGCTCAAGCTAAAAGTAAAAAGCATGATTATAATATTAATTGGCACGAAGCCGATGTGCGTAATTTTTATTTAGATAACAGCTTCGATTTTATCTATAACTTTTTTACCAGCTTTGGTTACATTGAAGAGCCGGCCGAAGAGCTTAAAGTAGTGCAAAATGTTTATCGCAGTTTAAAACCCGGCGGGAAGTTTTTAATTGATATAGAAGGGAAAGAAACTTTGGCTAAAAATTTTATCGAAAGTCAATGCTTTGATGGCCAAGATGGCTCTATTATGTTGGTAATGGCCGAAATATTAGATAACTGGAGCCGAGTGCAAAACCGCTGGGGTTATTTAAAAGACGGGAAATATACCGAAACCACCTTCGCTCACAAACTTTATAGTGCGGTAGAGATGGGGCAGTTGCTCACAAAGGCCGGCTTTAGTTATGTACAGTTTTTTGGTAATTTGCAAGGAATTAATTACGATAATAATGCCGAAAGAATGATTGTAGTAGCGGTAAAGGAGTAAAGCGGTTTGGAAAAAATAGAATCATTTATCCAAGAGCTTGCCGAGCTTAATAAAGATTTTGAAAGATTTAATCAAGAAACCGTAAAGCAATTTGATAATTTTGGATTGTTAGATTTATCTATTAAAGAAGATGTGCATTTGCGTATGCTAGCCACGTTATTAAACCCAAACGGCAAACACAGTAAAGGTGATAGTTTTTTACAATTATTTTTAAAAATAGTAAATATTCCTAAAGATAAATTTTATCTTGATGATGTAAATTTAAAAATTGAAAAAGAAGATGGCATCTCTTTATTTAACGGTAAGCAACAAAAGATAGTGGTATCTAAACTCTTTATGGCCGGCACTTTACAAGAGCAGCTTAATGGTTATAGGGAGCATCCGGGCCGTGATGTATTTAGTGTATCGCTTTATGGGGAAGGAGGCGCCGAAGATGACACCTTTCCCGGGGCACATCTTATACAGCCGGAATCTTATTTACAATGGCTTAAATTTTGCCGGCGTGCAGCTGAAGGTAATCCTTTGTTATATACAATGTTAAAGCACTATATTGTGTTTTTTAAAAAACTTACCGACCACGAAATGGAAGAGGAATGGGTAGAAACCATTACCCGAAAAGAAAATTATCTTAAGGTTATTTTTACCCTTGCCGGCCGGGTAGATGTAATTAAATTTGTCGTTTTTAAAGAGCGTTTTGTGCCTTTAATGCAAGATATAGCCGATAAAAAAAATTTGGTTTTATCAAGTCATCTTGACTATTTTATGGACGGCAGCTGGTGGTTTTATTTTTATCATCATAGCTGGAAAAAACTTGCTCTTTGGTTTACCTATGATAAGGAGTTAATTGGTCTTAGATATGGTTTTGATAAGACAGGAATACCGGCTTTAGATGATTATTTAAGTAAAACTAATTTTCGTGATAAAAATTTTGAGCAACGGCTTTATTATTTAAATGACAATTTTTATTTAAAACTTTATAGTAATCCAGATGAAATTATTAAAATTTTTGAAGATAGAGTAGATAAGCATTTGAAATTGCTAGAAGATAGTGGTGTTGATAGCTCGTTATTTTAAATATAAATATTTATAGGAGAGAAATTAAAATGGATAAATTAATGATGGAAAAGGCTATTAAAATTATTAAAGATAGTAAAGATGCCGAATATGGGGTCATCAATGTGGGTTTTGCGGTGTTAGATGAAAACGGCTATCCTTCATCATCGGCTATATCGTTGGCCGATATGGAAGGCCTTACAGAGCTATATTTTACTACCAGTACCGATAGTAATAAAGCAAGACGTTTAGCCAAAAGTAATAAAGCCTGTGTATCTTACTACAATATGGAAAATAACATTACTTTTGTGGGCGAGGCCGAAGTGCTTACTGACCAAGCAACTAAAGATACATGCTGGCAAGAGTGGTTTATAGAGCATTACACCGGCGGTAAAACCGACCCAAATTACTGTGTTATTAAATTTACTGTTAAAAGAGCAAATTTATATTTTGGAGCAGAAGACAAAGCTGCCGAATTTACAATTTAATAAACTTTATTATTAAGGAAAAATATTATGAATGAAAAAATTTTGGAAAAAGCAAATAATGTTATTAAAAACTGCACTACGGCTAGTGTGGGGGTGATAGATGAAAATGGGTTCCCTTCAGTTTCGACGGTGTCATTAGTTAGGCCGGATAACGTTACCGAGCTTTACTTTACTACCAATATCGGGGCCAATAAAGAAAAACGTTTGCAAAAAAATAATAAGGCCAGTATTTGTTGTTATACTAAGAGTGATAACATCACCCTTGTGGGCGAGGCCGAAGTGCTTACCGACCAAGCCAGCAAAGATAAATACTGGTTAGATTGGTTTAAAGATATTTATGGCGATAAAACTGCTCCCGATTACTGTGTGATTAAATTTACTACCAAACGCGTGTCGTTATGGGTAGATAATGAAATTGCCGAATTTTCGCTTTAGGGGATAGTTATGCTTAAAGTAGCTGTATTATTAGCCGATGGTTTTGAGGAAGTAGAGGCCGTTACACCGGCCGATTTTTTGCGGCGTGCCGGCCTTGAAGTGCATTTAATTAGCGCAAATAATGTTAGAGAAGTTGCCGGTAATCACCATATAACTTTTGTGGCCGATTTATTTCTAAATGAAATTAAAGCTAATAATTATGTTGCTGTAATAGCGCCGGGTGGTATGCCCAGCGCTGCTAACTTAGCGGGTAACCCTAAGGTTATAAGCTTTATAGAAGAGGTAGCGGCAAACGGTGGTTATGTGGCGGCCATCTGTGCCGCACCGGCGGTGGTACTTAGTAAAACAAATTTACTTAAAGATAAAAAATTTACCAGCTTTCCTAACAGGGCCTTTAAAGAGTTAATGCTGCCTTTTGGTACTTACCTTGAGGAAAGGGTAGTGGTAGATGGTAAATTAATTACTAGTAGAGGGCCCGGTACGGCCGCCGAGTTTAGCTGCACTTTGATTGGATTATTATTAAATGATGAGGCTAAAGTGAAGGAGTTATTTGCCGCTTCATTATATAATTTTTAATAAGTAAAAAAAGGAAAATTTATGAAAATAGCTTTGTTAGTAATTGATATGCAAAAAGCTTTTTATGTGGGCGAAACCGAGTTATCTATGCAAAAGGCTAGTGATTACATTAATTTTGCACTAGATTTATTTAGAGAAAATAATAAAAAAGTTATTTGGATACAAGACGAAGACAAAGAAGACGGCAATGAGCAAGGTACGGCAGGTTTTGAAGTTATCGATTTATTAAAGCCATTACCGGAAGAGAAACGTATAATTAAACACTATGGTAATAGCTTTAATAAAACCGATTTACTTAAATATTTACAGCAAGAACAAATTGATACCTTAATTATTACCGGCTATTGCGCCGAATATTGTGTACTTTCAACTTATAGAGGTTCACTAGACTACGATTTAATGCCCATTATTTTAAGAGGCAGTCTTGCTAGTGATAAACCAGAGAATATTCACTTTGTAGAGAATATTAGCGAGGTAATAACAGCCGGTGTTTTACAAAAAATAATAAAAGAGCTATAAAACTTGCGCTTGCTCAACTCGGTTACGGCCATTCTCTTTGGCTTGGTATAAAGCTTCATCGATATTGGTGTAAAATTTGTTAAAGCCATCATCAAAGCTGAGATTAGCTGTAGGCTTTATAGAGCCGGCCCCAATACTTCCCGTTACAAAACAAGTTTCTTCCCTAAGCTGTATCGGTGTGGCAGCAATTTTTTCTCTAACTTCTTCGGCTATGGTTAAGGCTTTGTCTATCTCTGTAGCAGGAAGGAGTATGACAAATTCTTCGCCGCCCCACCTAAAAGCGTGGCCTTTACCGCCATCTACATAACTTTGTATAGCTTGGGCTACCGTTTTTAGGCAAATATCGCCATTTAAATGGCCATGCTTATCATTAAAATTTTTAAATTTATCAATATCTAAGACAAGCATACTTAAAGGTTCATGCCTTTCAGCGGCGGTAAGCCACATTTCTTGAATAGTTTTATTAAAGCTGTGGCGGTTACAAATACCGGTAAGGCTATCGGTAAGGCTAAAATTTTCAATGGTCTTCATTTGGTTAATAAGCTTTAACTGTAAACCCACACGTAAGATAACAATTTCTTCAATAAAGGGTTTACGTATATAATCAACTGCCCCAAGTTGTAAACCCTTCTGTTCGTCCTCAATGTTATCGCTGCCCGTTACAAAGATAACGGGAATAGCCCGTGTTTTTGCCGATTCTTTAAACTTAACTAATACCTCAAAGCCCGACATACCTTCCATAATTAAATCGAGTAAGATAAGGTCGATGTTATTTTCTTCGGCCAATTTAAGGCCTAGTTCGCCATTTTTAGCCAGCATAACATCGTAGGAAGGCGCTAGTATATGGCCAAGCACCGCTAGTTGTACAGGGCTGTCATCTATTATTAAAATGCATTGTTTTTTATTAGTTAAATTTGTCATGGTTATACCTCCAAAGTTTTTCTTAATTCCGTAAGTGTTTTACTTGCAAGGGTAAAGTCGACATTTTCAATTTGTTCGATAAGCTGTGCGCTTTGCGGAATAGTTAAAAGCTCTTCACAAAATTCTAGCGCACCAAAGTTATTAGCCTCTAATAACTTTGCTAAACGGTCAAAGAGCTCTTTAGCTTTGCCTTTATCTAATATCACCTGCGGCTGCTCCGTTAAATCTTCCGGGATAGTTTTCTGAATTTTAGCCAGCGCCAACGTAACTTCTTGGCTAAGCTGGGCTATAGTATCTTCATTGATAATCTCTTGGGCTAAATCGGCTTCAACTTTAGCGGCAGCGGCAGCCAAAGTTTTCTCCTCAAGGATACCGGCAAAGCCCTTTAAAGTATGGGCTAAACGATGGGCCGTTTTAAAATCGTTTGTCTTTGCTGCGGCGGTAATTTCAGCGATAATATCTTTTTGGCTGCGAACAAAATCTTTACAGGCTTTTAGGTAAAAGCCCGATTCCTTTAAAAAGGCTTCGGTATCAACGGCTTCTTCCGGTTTTTGCTGTACTATAGCTGCCGCCTCTTCCGGGTACCTATTTTTAATAAATTTTTTAAGCACGCCGTTAAGGTGAGCCGTTTGTATGGGTTTTGATAAAAAGCCATCAAAGCCGTTCTTCAAAAACTCTTCGGCTTGGCCCACCAGCGCATTGGCGGTAAGGGCCACAATAGGCCCGGTATAACCCCTTTTGCGGATAATAGCTACGGCCTCTGTGCCATTCATCTGCGGCATCATTTGGTCCATAAAGATAATATCGTAAACATTTCCTTCTTCCACCTTGTGAATAGCCGCCGCACCGCTGTTGCAGGTTTCAGTTTGAATTTTGTAATGCCCTATTAACCCGCTGGCTACATACAAATTGGTCTCTATATCATCAAAAATCAGAACACGGCCATAGGGCATACGCTCGGGAATAAAATTAAATTTTTTAGCCTGATACCTGCTGTCGGTATTAAATTTTCTTAAATTCGTTGCCGTTTCTGGGCCGATAGTTTTATCGCCATCAACTTGTTGAGGAATAAACAAGGTAATATGCGTACCCTTATTTACCTCGCTGTTTATCTCTATAGCGCCGCCCATAACCTCTAAAAGGTTTAAAGCGATAGGCATACCTAAGCCGATGCCTTGTATAGTTCTGCTTTCTTTTTCATGAAAACGTGAGTATTCATCAAATAAAGCCTTCTGCTGGTTTTTGGTCATGCCGTAACCGGTATCGATAATATCTATTTTTATAGTAGCTATGCCTTTATCATTGGTACCTAAAGATGAGACCATAAAGGTAACCGAACCCTTTTCGGTGTATTTTACGGCATTACTTAGCAAGTTGGTAAGTATCTGTTTAATACGCAGCTCGTCGCCTATAAGATAAGCCGGCATATTTTCGTCAACATCTACCACAAAGGTTAATTGTTTACTGCCAATATAAACAATGTTAAGCTGTATCGTATCGGCAATCGCGCTGGCCACCTCATATCGGTTGTTAATAAGCTCCATCTTGCCGGCTTCAACTTTGGAGAGGTCGAGGATGTCGTTGACAATGCCTAGCAGGATTTGGCCGCTGTTGTAAATCTTGGCAAAGGCTTCTTCAACCTCTAGCGGCAGGCTTGAGTTTTGCAGCTGAATTTCGGATATTCCCACAACGGCAGAGATAGGCGTACGAATTTCGTGGCTCATACGCGCTAAAAACTTACTTTTAGTTAAACTGTTTAGCTCGGCATCTAGCGCCCTTTTTTCCTCTTCCATTATAGCTTTTATGATGGTAAGGTTGGCAAAGTAGGCGGCCACTACCTGTTCTTTTCCCAGTTTAAAGCTTACCATCGAAACAGCGCAAGGAATAATTTTATCATCTAGGGTATGTAACTCTAGCTCGCAATATTTATTGTCTTTATTTAAAAGGGCACGCTTAAGAATAGCTAACAATATCTTATGGTTTTTTTGCGTGCCAACGATATGTTCCATATCGGCGTTAAGATTATCTTTATTGGTAAGGCCAAATAAGTTAGAGGCTTCGTAGTTACAATCAAGCACCACAAAGTCGTTCGTAATTAAAAAACAAGCGATAGGGGCGCTATCTAGCATAACCCTAAAGCGTTCGTTCGACTCTTTTTCTTGTCTTTGTATTTCGGTAAATTCACTGGTAAGATTATTTACAGAGAGCGCTACCTCAAGGTATTTGCCTTGATAGGGGGTAGTATCAATAAAATCTTGCCCCGTTCCCTTTAGGGTAACAAGTTTTATATCGCTAATAAGTTTGTCGAAAATGGTAACAACATCGATAAAGAGGTGCGAAATTTCATTATTGCCATTTTGATAGTTGGTAAAATCGCCTTGCTTTATCTTTTCAACTTTGTCTTCTACCTCTTTAATACGGCTTCTAAAGCTTTTTATCGTTGAAAAAGCCATTACAATAACTATAGACATTATAAGAGCAAACAAAGCTGTTAAAGTTACTTGCGCTCGCCTTTGCATATAGAAAATTCTTGTAGATATTTCATCTCTTATCTCACCAGCAAGGCCAACAAGCTCCTGAATAATAGCGGCGGTATCGGCGTGAAGGCTAGGAATACCTTGAAAGTTGTAGGTTCTTTCGCCGTCCCAAAAAAAGCGCTGGGTAATATGGTTAAAGGAGGTATTTATATTGAACACAACCTCTCCCATAAGCTGCATTCTAGTATCCCTGGCCTCATCATCAAGTAAATCATCGGTTATAACACTTAATATATAAATATCAGCAACATCTAAGATACGTTGGTAAAAGCTGGTCGTAAATAGTTCGGCGGCACGCCATACTTCTTCGTTAGTTTCGTTTTCGGTGCGCCAGTCTGTGTCAAAAAAGGTACTCCGATTAAACCAGCGGTATTCGGTGAATTGTTGATGAATTTCCATTACCTGTATTGAACGTATAACAATGTTATCGAGGTTAGAGGAATGAAGGTGCTCAAGTTTGGTAAAGGTGTCGCTATAGTAAAGGGCTATGCCAATAAAAGTTATTATGATAATAACAAAGCTAGCAATAAGCCTAGTCGAGATGTTTCCCATAATAATACCTCCATTGGCCATATTATAGCATATTTTTCTTTTATTAACAACATATATATTTATCTACCTATCTATTATAACACTAAGTTTTTATTTGCTGTATTAAAGGGGTAATTAATCCCCCTTCATAACAAAACAAAGGGGATTAAAAGAGGTTATTCGCTAAGCGTAGCGTACCAAGCGGTAACTAGGTTAGGTTCTTTAATGGTTTTGCTCCATAAATTAAGGCTGGGCTGTTCACCAAAAACTTTAGTAAAATCGCCAAAACTGGTTAATGGCCCGCCCGATACTGTAATAAAAGCCAATTTTTTGGTCTTAAGCTGCTCGGCGTTTGCCTTAATAAAGGTGCGCATTAAAGGATTAATGCGGCTTACCCAAATAGGGCTGGCTAAAATAATACGCTCGTAAGCAGAATAATCAATATTATATTCTTTAAGAGGCCAACTTGCTCCAGTCATAGCGGCAAAGCTCGCCTTTAAATTAAAGAAAAAACCGCTCCCAAACGGCTTAAGGCTTTCTAGCTTTAATACATCTACTTGGCCTGCAAGAGCTTCTGCCACCTTAGCGGTGTGGCCTTTGTTACTAAAATAAACTAATAATGTTTTCATTTTTTATCCTTTTTATCATTATCTATGATAATTTATTTTTAATGTAAACTAATTTAAATAATTAAGCAAGAGGCCAAAGTTGGTTATGGCAATATTTTTTTCTTTTAATAAATTAAGTGTATACAAACTTTGGTTGCGGTTAAGCATACAACTACCACATTGCACAATAAAGGCATAATCATTAATATTATCCGGTAGGTTACCGCCGCTATGCACATCGATAACGAGGT
>Ga0131853_10025704_pt1 | contig 10605 bp, 7 predicted proteins | sample TergutLab28metaG_FD_92764 | JGI IMG/M metagenome (GOLD analysis project Ga0131853, IMG submission 92764) | Labiotermes labralis P1 segment gut microbial communities from Petit-Saut dam, French Guiana - Lab288 P1 (version 2) (version 2) | ecosystem: Host-associated > Arthropoda: Insects >... | reverse complement strand
TATGTACGGTGAAGAATAAAACAAAAAAAGTAAAAGATAAAAAAAAGAGAAAAAAAGAGAAGAAAAAAATAAGAGGTAGATTAAGGGGTGGGGGGGGGGGGGGGGGGGGGGGAGGATGGAGGAGACAAGGACTAGATTGATGTGGCTTGGATGGGGCACATGGTGGGCTTCTGTGAACATGGTAATAAATCTTCAAGTTCAATACAATGTTGGGAATTTGTTGACTTGCTGAGAAAGTAGTAGCTTCTCAAGAAGGATTCATGGAGTTAGTTAGTCAGTATAATTTTATGCCTAGATTTGTTACCTGTATTTAGGATTTACGCAGCTGAAATTCTTACAGGATGATATGTGCTAAGGTCTTTTGAGTGTTTACTTTTCAGTCAATGAATGCCAGAAGACTGCCAGAAAACACTGTATGTTAATGCTGGTATATTATTTACAGTAAGTGTTAATTGGTGTAAGAATATGTTATTAATGAAATGTCCTAGATTTCTGTTCAAATACGTTCAGCCAATGTAATGATGATGTGGGCCTGCTCTGTTTTTTGTACCATACAGCACAGTTGCCTCAAATTACTTGGCATGTTACAGTTTGAAGAAAAACTAGGACAGCATATTTGATGAGTGATAGATAGTGCATCCCGTTTAATGGAGAGTTAGCGTATTGCTGTCAGTTGCCTTAGGTGGCCGTAGTGAAAAAGAGACTGGCCTGTATATTGTTTGCTTATTTGTGGTGTATTTAATGACATTTGTTATATTGGCACATGGGACATCAAGTGGTTGGATGATACTGAACAATGAAATGGAACAATGGGAACCTCAAACTGGGTAGTCAGTATCCGAACAGAGATTTGAACCAGGCTCCCCCCTTCCCAAGATATAGGTCAGAAGCATTTCTGCTTCAGTCAGCTTGTTCAGAAAAATGAATTGTGTCTACTGCTGAGCAGTACTTGTTGCAACATCAGCATTCTGTTTTAGATTATTCTTTATTGCTTTTGATGTTAAATTTTTTTGTTGACACCAGTGAAAAAAATTCATTGTGTCAGGTGGGGCATGTGGGGTGGGTGAGCTCTAGTCATCTGCTCTTTGGACAGTTCCAGGTGTGGTGTGTTGTACTGAACGTAATTTGCAGGTGTTGCCAGTCTTAGCATACAGCTGTGCAAGATGGCCCAGACCAGACTTGCATTTGAGAGGTGTGTGATTGAAATACTAGTGGTTCCATCTTCCATTTAAAAAAAATCATAATTGTGACTCTGATATGAAATAAAACATCACACTGCTTTTCCATTGGCTGTGTAGTAAAATGTAATGAGATGGGCAGGGCATGTAGTGCATATGGGGGAGAGGAGAGGCGTTCACGGGGTTTTGGTGGGGAAACCTGAGGGGAAAGAGACCACTTGGGAGACCCAGGCATAGATGGGAGGGTAATATTAAGATGGATCTTCAGGAAGTAGGATGTGGGGGTATGGGCTGGATCGAGCTGATTCAGGATAGGGACAGGTGATGTGCACTTGTGAATGTGGTAATGAACCTTCGGGTTCCATAAAATGCGGGGAATTTCTTGACTGTCTGAAAAATGGTTAGCTTCTCAAGAAGGACTCTGCTGCATGGAGAAAGTAAGTAAGGAAGTATGTAGTAAAATGTAACAACACTGTGCTGACCTGTGCAGAACAGAAAGGTATACTGCTGCCAGGTGGCAAGTTAGACTGTCACACCAACTTTTTGTTGTGACTGGCTGTTGTGTTTTCCAGAAAAGTCAACTTTTATAAAAAAGGGAAACTAGAGTAGTACTATGAGAGAATCTGTTGCCCAACTGATGTGCTAGCCAATTTGTTCAGTGGCATGACACAGTACAGCAACCAGTCTGTTGTGGTTTGTGCTTTTATTGCACTGTATACGAAATTGAAGATGCTTTTGCCTCTTCTGTGGTACTTCAAGGAGAGGGCCTTTTGGTCTGTTCCATCTTCAAGAGAATTATTCTTTCTGTTTGTCTTACTGTGTTTATATACATATTTATAGTCTGTTTGTTTGTAATTTAACAGTATCTTGGATTGTCTTTCCTTATCCATCTTTAATATGTGTTTGTACCAGTTGTGTATGTTGTAATGGTTTTGTCTTAAAGTCCATTCTAGGTGTGAGACACTTTAAAGCCTACATAATGAAATATGAATACCTGCTCAGTTACTGTATTGTATTCACCAATGCATTATATCTAGCTTAATGATTTTTTTATACTCTAGGCTTTCATTTAAACATGACAAATTGTGCTGGAGACTTTGTCAGTAACTGCATAGTGACATTTTATTAGGTATCCCTCATTTGACACAAAGAACAGATAAAGAGGAAGCCTTACAAACCCCCTTTTTGTGAGCATGCAGTTCTTTTTAATGTTGTGCTGTTATTTTGTCTATGAAGTATTTCTTCCTTTTGTCCATTATACTGTTACACATAATGGTCTGAGTGAAGTGATACAAGTTGTCAGGTAAAATAATGTCCCTGTAATGAAATTTTTAAAATTTTATTTTGAAAGATATGTTATGTTTAGTACATTGCTAGACTATGTTGTTCATTTGGGATTGACAGATTGTTCTTCTGAGCTTCATAGATTCTAATATTGCTTGATGTGTATCCACTTCAATGCATGTTAAAATGTTGTTGTCGTCGCTGCTGCTGCTGCTCTTGTTGTTGTTGTTTTTTGTTGTTTATCCCCCCATTAGCCACATGCAAGCTATAGCTACCTGAATCACATTGTGACACAATCAAAAGCTGAAAGCTGACGTGGTTTGGCTGTAATCAGAGGCAGTAAGTGTTACATTGCATTAGTTTGGTGCTGGAGGAGGTAGCTTGAATATAAACACTGTCCAACTTCTTGGTCTTTGCTGTTACTGTAACAGAAAATTGACACTTCTCCCCCCTTTTTTTTTTTTTTCAGACCCCCCCAGAACTTCTATTCCTACAGATTTACCTTTTGGGCATAGGATGCCAGCGTCATCATGAGTGACGGGACCATAAAGCAAGTTAGAGTTGACAACTGGGGAATATTCTTCCTCCAGAGACTTCAGCAGCTGTTTTCAAAGAGCGAACAGTGTGATCTTGTTTTGCACTTCAGTACAAATGAAAAAATTAAGGTTGGTTTGTAACTATATTTTCTCCATTAGATAAATATCTCTTTTTATTCAGATGTGTCTGGAACTGTTCTGATGTTTGTTTATTTTCAAAGATCAATGGCATGTAGGTGTTCTGTACTGTACAGAGGGCAAAGATGCCAGAAACTTGGTTTCCATTTAAGAGAATGTAATATTTAAATTCTAAGAGGGATAAGATTTCTTGTGAACAAGGTAAACATGTGGCACTTTCATGCCATGCCTAATTTATAATTCTGATTGCTGTTTTGTCAGTGTAATATAGTACATTATTAATTAAATGATCACTAATAACTTGCAGATTTCAGTTTTTCACAACTTTTCTTCATTCCTTTTACATGTGATTGTTTTCCTTTCTACAAAAATTTAGTGTATTGGAAGCTGCATTTGAGCAGTTATGAATAGAGTACCTGTGTCATCAGGTTAATGACAATCGAGTTTGCAGTTTGGAGAAAGCAGAGCTAGATCTTGATTTACATGTGTTTATTTTATGCCTTTTTGCTTGAGTGCCATTTGGCTGCCCATGTGCTAGGGCACTAGCATTGGTGTACAAAACAGCACAGAACCAGGCTGGGTGGCTGGGCACTCACCACAGACTGCCTCAGTTAGTGTGTGCTTATTGTTCAGTTCACAGTGATCTTATATAGTGTGTTTATTTTAGCTTTATTTAACAGTATAAAAATTAGTGAGAAATGTGAATTTACATCATATATGGCAATCTGAATGCAAATATGGTAGAAGGCAGTCAATGATGGAGAGAAATTAGACTTAATAAATCACCTTGAAAATGAACACATTGCTAATATCTGCTGGTCTCTTGGCCAAATCAGGAGCATAGCACCTACATTCATGATAATGCTGAAGAAGATAAAGCAACTGCCTATTCAGGAAATAAAGTGAAGACTATAAGAATTTCTTATACATGAAGTTTGACTGTGGAACATATGGAAAACATGTTGGGTACTAGTATATGGATTTAGGATCATCTCGAATATTATGTTATTTTTTCATTACTACTACTGACACTGTGTTATAGAAAGTATGTGTATATGGACCATAAATGATGAGGTTGACATTGCTATGATTTCTGCTAACCCATACCTATTCCATTATTTTTTATGGGAGTGTTGTGTTTGATTTATGCCTTTCTGATTGACACCTTCTAGCTCAGGACTGCAAATAGGGAGTAAATTAACAACTTCATGTAATGGTTTTGAACATCATTGGCTTGTCACTTTTTCTGCCCTGTGTGTTTTGGAATGGATTGTGTTATCTGGGATCAGAATTGATCAATGTTAACATTTAATTTCGGTCCATTTCACAGAGTACATAATTGTAGTTGATGTTGAAATGAACAGGCTGTTGGAGAAAAGTAGACAAAACGGAAATGCACTACATTTCATGAACACATTGTTTACTGCAGTTGTGTAGTACCAGACTGGTGAAATAACAGACTGTTTTCAAGAAACCAATATATACAAATACACTGTCTTCCAGTTCATAAAATGAAACAGCTCAGAACAATACTAACTTCTTCAGAAAATAATCAGTTTTGCAGGTAAACTATCGCAGAACACACATCACCTCAATAAGATATGCCATGTGCTATGTTAGACATGAAAGGCAAGTGAAGCATTTGATGCATACACTAGAGCGAATGATAACATTGCTGGGGGGGGATTTGTTTTATTTAACAGTGCTTCTAGTTGCAAAGATTTAATAGTATAGATGATGGATGCATGAAATAGGGGAAAATAGAAATATGCAGGGCAGTGTCTTTCATTACTCCCTTCTCCACCACATGGGCAAACTTCCAGAATCATAGTAAACTAAAACTCATCAATTTTGAAGCAAGAATGTTAGGTGCTATGGAGAATTTTAACCTTTATCATTTGGCCCTTAATTACCAATGTGTCACTGACAGCCAATTGACAGAGTGATTTTCAGTTTTAAATGGCCATGCCTGCACATGCTTCAGACAGTGTTTTATGATTTGGCCATATTTAACAAGACACTGATATCCTGTTCATTTGGCTGACAAGGTTACAATATCACACTGGTATTCATCACTTACTTTTCAGCAGCATTTCATTGGGAGTGTTACATTTCAATGAGAATGAAATGTGGGAATTTTAAATTCCAGAATCATTAAATTTTGTGTCCAGTGTGTGTCAATTCAAGTAGGGTGGTTTTGAAAATTATACACAAATAATCCATTCTGTGGATAGTTTGCATGTTCTGTACAATGAAAGTACTCTGTCACTCTCTTGACATGATCATACAAGGGTTGGGCAAATATGAATTGTAATTTGTAAATTGAACAAAAACGTTGATTTATTCTCCAAAACTGAAACTGTTACTTTTCTTCATAATCTCCCTGGTTTGTGATACACTTGTGTCAGCGGTCCAGAAGCTTGCGGATGCTGCTCAGGAAGAACTCTTTTCGTTGCCAGTATAGCCACTCCTGAACATCCTGTATCACTTCCTCATTATTGCAAAGCCTTTTTCTGCCCAGATGCTCCTTTAGGGGGCCAAAGAGGTGATAGTCTGAGGGAGCAAGGTCTGGAGTATATGGAGGATGTGGTAGAACATTCCATTTCAGTTTCTGAATGGCGTCCATAGTGCGAGCAGCCACGTGTGGATGGGCATTATCCTGGAGAAATGACACTGATGTTTGCGCCCTTTTTCTCTTGTTCCTGATGGCTGTCTTTACTGGGCCTTCAAGAAGTGCCGAGTAATATTCAGTGTTTATTGTTTGATGCTCTGTGAGGAAATCCATGTACAGTACACCTTTATAGTCCAAGAAGATGGTGGCCATAACCTTCCCAGCAGAGAACATGGTTTTCACTTTTTTGGGTTTTGGAGACCCTGTGTGATGCCACTGCATTGAAGAACATTTGCTCTCGGGCGTGAAATAATGCACCCATATCTCGTCCGTTATCACGATAGAATCCAAAAAAAGTCCCCTTCCTGCTCGTACCGTGACAACAATGATTGCGCCACTTGCAGCCATGTACTCTTGTGTTCATCTGTCAATAAATGTGGGATCCATCGGGTGCACACCTTCAAATATTGAAGGTGTTGTTTGATGATTGTTTTCACACTTCCATCACTGATATTCAGTACTTCAGACAATTTGCGGACAGTTATTTGCCTCTTCTCCCAAATGAGTGCATCGACGCGGTCGCTGTTCTTGTCTGTTGTGGAAGTCCTCAGCCAGCACTCATGAGGTTCATTCTCCACTATTTCCATTCCTTTTTTAAATGCACTGCTCCACTTATAGACACTAACATTTGACAGTGTCTTCTCACCATACTGCCTCTTCAATCTTGAACAGATTTCAGATGGTTTACAACCTTCTTTCATCAGGAATTTGATTATAATGAGCTGTTCCACACTAACGTGTACCTTCGCTTCGCTCATCTTCCTCACAACTGACAAAACTGTGCAGTAGCAAACACAAGGTCGGTGAATGACCTTGAAACAGTGCTTCCACCTTCCACATATTACTACTTTCAATGGACCGTGCTGCATTTTTGAACTACGAACAAATTATAATTCGTATTCATCATGCTGCTGGTCTTAGCACCACAGTACAACCTGAGCAATAGGTTAGTTGTATGTAATAATGCTGTCATTACACATCAAAATATTTAGCTTCTGGACTAAACGCTTCTTCTTTTTATCCTATTTTCCTATCTTAGAGAAATAAAATAGATTCATGACTCACCATGCTGTTGGTGTGTGTCCCACCTTTTGAAACAACTGAACAGTTTTCATGAAACTTGGAATGAACATTATGCCATGTGATGCTATCCCAGCAACTTATTTTTGTCTTGTTACTATCATTTATAACAACATGGTAGGTGTGCCAACTTATGAAGTGGGAGCAACACTGGCACCACATAATTAGTGTCATGAAATTAAGTATTCTAATATGGACCAAAATATGTACCTTTTGTCCAGGTAGTTTGTGTGCATGATTTAAAATAATTGGGGTTCTGAAATAATGCATGATGATAGATACCAGAAAAATATTGAACTTTTTTAAGGTGAATTGTTCGTATGAGGGATGTTCAGAAAGTAATTCCTTTGCAAAGGTATCTTGTGCAAGTGGTGTAAACTTGAAGTGGTACTTGTGCTAATTTGTTCATTGTTCCTTGAGCTTCAGTTTGTCATGGGGTGTGTCTTGATGAGCATTGAGTTTGGCATTATATTTAGTTTGAAATGGATGACTTATTTTCAACTATGTCAAAATGCATGAGATGGTGAGTATTGAATTTTTGATACATGAAAATGAAATTCCATTGACTTCCCTGCCTGTTATTGACTGTTTATGGTGACATACTGTTGACGTAAGTACTGTCCATCCGGCTGAATAAAGCAAGGGATAGTGGTGGAAATTTGTACCTGGATGACCAGTTGTGTTCTGGAGGATCTGTCACTACAACTCATGATTTGAACAGGCAAAGAGTTGACAACTTATCAAGAAGATAGGCTAATTCCTCAGAGAGCCTTAGCGGAAAAGTTAAACTGTGGTTTAGCTAGTGTCAATGAGATACTGCTGGTTTGGGTTACAAAATGTATGTGCTGGATGGATGCCACATTGGCTTGTGCCCAAAATGAAGAGAGCTAAACTGGAAGATATCAGTCATTACTTGCTTGCTATGAAAGTGAGGGTAATAATTTTCTACACAGCTCACAGGTGGCAAGAGTTGGTTGTGTCATTACAACCCAGAAATGAAAGCCAGTCTCTTGAATGTCATCGTCCCACTTCTACCAGAAAAAGAAAATTAAAGCTTAACTTCCTGCTGGAAAATTTGTGCTGACTGTTTTCTAAGACTGCAGAGGCATCACTTGCCAGGAATGCTTGGTGGAAAGTATGGAAATTGACTCCGACAATTAACGTGAAGGTTGTAAAGTTGTCAAAACAACCAATGAGTCACGTTCATTGAGGAAAAAAGCTGATGCCTCTTCAACGTTATAATGCCTGACCTCATATTAGTATTACCACTTCAGTGCCAATAAAGAGTATGCAGATTTGAAATTGTTCCCAACCCCCCCTACAGCTGGATTTGGTGCTGTCTGACTTCTGGTTACGTGCAGCTCTGAAGAAACATCACAAAGGAGTTTGTAATGTGATGAAGTAGTTTAAGCTGCTACAAGAAAATGGTTTCGAAAACAGCCTGAAGAGTTCTACAGTAAAGGGTTCAAAAAGCTTGTGTACCACTGGCAGCACTGAATTGAACTAGAGGGAGCTTATGTGGAAAAATGGGGTATAGCAGTTGCACATTCAGAGCTATATTTCTGTTTTGTTTCATAGCAGTGCCTTGTCTGAGAGTAAAATACAAACATGGAGATGCTTTTTTTTTTTCACACTGTTCTTACAATTTAAAATAATAAGTAACATGTTGGCTGTGTTGGTTTTTGGGGGGGTGGGGGGGGGTGCTTTTGGTTTCATAGTGATACCTGATGAGGGGTTTGAAGTGGTTATGTGAAATGTGGTGTGCAGATAGATTATAAATATACCTGCTGCTTATTATATACTGGATATTGTTTGTAAGTGAACATTTTAATAAACATGGCAATAATATAATTTTTTTAAGTTGCACCTAACAGATTCATTACACACATTATCTGTTTTTAAGTAACAGGTTCCTCAAAGTAACAGTAATATACCTTGTATAATACCCTTGAATGAGTGATTGAGTGAGTCAACCCAAGTTTGTATGGCAACCATGGTTCCTGAGTTGTGTTTTCTCTGTGATGTATGTGCTTTTGGCAAAGAAAGTTTTTATAATTCAGGCAGAATGTGTTCACTGACAAGTGTGGGCTGAATGTATAATACAACATCACACAGCTGTCGGTGTTAATTTTTATTAGATGGTCGACTGTGTGAAAGAACAGGCTGTACTTCAAGGAAACCATTGATTTGTGAACCTTTGAAGAAGTGTAAAGTAGAAAATGTAATGTTCATATAGGCACACAGTTCTGCAATTGTTTTCTTGTATGAATGGAGGATTAGGGCAGGAAATGTGTAAGGCAAAAGAAGATGATAATAATATGGTGCAAATGTGCTGTGTACATATGAGCTCAGAAGTATACAAAATGTGTGTTTTCAGCAAAGGAGGATTGTGATGCTGTCTACACTCTGGGGTTGGATTGTCTTTTTTAATTAATTGGTTTTGAATGCTGACTTTAAATTTGTTAGCACGTGTGTTTAGCACCCATCCTGTCTATAATTCAGTCTTTAATAATTACTAAGGGTGAAAGTTGCCAACTAATGTATTCAGTGCAGTTTTTTATTTGATTTTATCACATTGTGGCTGAGACAAAATGTTGTAAAATGTTAGATTAATTTATGTTTGTTTTTTTATTTTCTGGTTAATACAACGCCGTAAATGATATATAAACATCATTTATTGTGTTGTATTAATTGGAAAATCAAAAACAAACATTACACAAACAAATATAATGGGTTGTTGTAACCCAAACAAAAAGGTAGATTAATTAATAAGTAATATCTTGGAAAAGGTGTTGGGAAGAAGCAATTTTGGCCTAATATGGTGTATTCTTTCACCATTTTTCTTGACAGATTGAGGAAATATATTAAAAATCTCAGTTGAAATAGCCAGTCTGTGTGCTGAGACTTGAATGTGGGAGCTCTTGAATACTAAACTGGAGTGCTGTGACTGAGCCATAATGTTTGGTTATTCTGAACAAATTTTCAAACTTTGGTTTATAGTTGTTTCTTTGTAATATTTTGCAGGTTCACAGGCTGGTCCTCAATGCATGTACAGAATACTTCCAGTTGTTGGAGAAACAAGGCTTTGTTATTGGTGATTGCCTGCAGATGCCACATGATCTGCAAGCAGATGTGGTGTTACCAATTATCAAGTATGCACCTTTTTTTCTGACATATATTTTACGTACTGCTAAAGCTCAGATTTGCAAGAATGTGCTATAAGTACAGTACATAGTTATTTGAATTGTTAGGTGTTTGCAGTGGTGCATCAGATGTTTCCATTTTTCGTTGATATGATGCTGCCACAATTCCTGTTGTCTCAATAGAAGATAGTGGTCTAATCTTCAAGGGTCCCAATGTCAGAGAAGACATTTGGACATTATGACCATTGAAGATGGGTCCACTTTTTTGCCTTCATACTGAGTATACTGCATTGTCTTGAAATGTTGGGCAGTGATTACCCAGTGACACCCAATCATATCCCAGAGAAATGGAAACCTCATGCTTGCTTTTTTTGTCATTGGGAAGCAAGAAGGACACAGAAACAGCTCCCCTGGGCACCCTTGAGATGTATGTTTTTTGTTTTTAAATTTGGGGAATACGAGGTCTGTTAGAAAAGTATCCGACCGTATTTTTTTATGCGAACACCTGATGGATTATAATCTAGCGCGCTTGCATGAGCCGACCTTGAACCTTAGTGCGCATGCGTGAATTTTTT
>Ga0131853_10025702_pt1 | contig 10605 bp, 9 predicted proteins | sample TergutLab28metaG_FD_92764 | JGI IMG/M metagenome (GOLD analysis project Ga0131853, IMG submission 92764) | Labiotermes labralis P1 segment gut microbial communities from Petit-Saut dam, French Guiana - Lab288 P1 (version 2) (version 2) | ecosystem: Host-associated > Arthropoda: Insects >... | reverse complement strand
TGTTAATACCACCATTGGGGTGGCCGGCGATGGCAGCTCTTTAATTACCTCAGCCGGTTGGTTAGCCACCTTAGGCGGCCAAGCGCCTTCTTATGAATACGGCACAACCGAGTTGTCAGGCATTAACAATGCTGCTCAGCGGGTAAACTGGGCTACCGTCTTAAACAGCCCTTTTATTGGTGATATGCCTTTAGTGCCGGTCTCTTTCTTACGCGGGAATGACGGGTGGAACCCCATTAGCTAAAATAAATTTTTATCAAGGCCGGCCTTAAAAAGCAGCCGGCCTTTTAATTAGTAAAACGCCTGTTACTATTAGCTGCACCAAAAGTTTGCCCGCCGGTAACCACTACAAACCAGCTGCCATCGGGCTGGCGGCTTAAGCTGCGGGTAGCGGTGGTACCGGCGCTATCAATAACATATAAATTTAGCTCGGCTATCGCCTCTTCAAGCTCATCAGTTAGCTGGAAGCTCCCGTTACGATAAGCCACACCATCTATTAAAACGGCCGTCGCCGCCATATTTTCGTACAAAGTTAAAACGGCCCCATTATTAGGCAAACCTACTAACCCCGGCCAGCGTAAATTGCCGTTATGGCGCGGGTCGTCATTATCGCGGGCTTGTATTACCAAATAATCACCGGCAGTTACCACCATATCGGGTAATACAAAACCGGCTGTATGGTTAGCGGCTGTGCCCAAATAAAGGGCTATACCGGCTAAATTACCACCTTCTACTACATAAAGCTCGATACGTTCGGGCCAAACGGCGCTATGGATAGGGGTAATTTCATTAAAAATTAATTTAGGTAAATTATCATTGTAAGCCATAAAACTTACCGCAAAATGTAAACGATGACGGCCCATATTCTTGATACTCACAGCTTGAGCGCTAAGCCGGTAAAACTGCCCTATCTGCATAGGGCCGGTAAATAAAATACGATTGTTATTAACGGTAAATTCCTGCGGCGGATAAAGTGTTACCTCTTGCAAGCTAACGGCCGCAGTAAAGTTAAGCTCAACTTCGTACGGTGAAAGCACCTTAGCCTCAATAATTTGCGGAACTTCGCTAATAGCCACCCTACAGCCGGTAAACAAACCGACAGTTAACAATAAAATTGTAATAAGTATCTTCATAAAGTTTTTGCAGCTATAATTTATAGCCGGCTTTATTTACTACGATAAACAAAACAAAGTAACCCAGCTATAAACTTTTACAAAGCAACTGGATTACCTATAAAAAATATTACTTAGTCAAGCACTGCCTTAATTTAAGCTGCTACGTGCCTTTAATAAGCGAATAATTTCTTCTTTAAAAGAGTGGCTAACCGGCTTAGCCAGCTCGTGGTTCTCCCCTAAAATATCTATAACTAATTTGCGGGCAGCGTTTAGCCATAAAGCTATATCATCTTCGCTAAAAAATAATCCTTCGCTAGCTACTATAAGCCCTTTAGTAGTACCGTCTTTATTTTCACCAGCTAAATAGGTACGACTAGCCTCTGCAAACAACAGCCCTTCTCTAATCATTTTAGATAACTTAGTGTATTCTACTTCTTGTTTCATTTTACATACCTCATTAAAAACTTTAAAGTTATTATAGCATTTTAGCCTATTTTAATCTAGGGTAAGCAAGCTATATTTTATAGTAAAGGCAAATTGACAAATTGTAAAGTAAATTTTTGATAAATTATTATTAGATAATTGCAATACATAAAAATACCATTTATTTATTCTTTTTTGCCGTTTTAGCTTGACAAAATTAAAAAGATGGGATATTATGGCAACACAAATAACGCAGGGTAGAGCAGCTGGCAGCTCGTTGGGCTCATAACCCAAAGGCCGAAGGTTCGAGTCCTTCCCCTGCTAAAACCTCTCATTATGAGAGGTTTTTTATTAACCTTAACTCCCACCCCTTAACAACAAAAAAAATATTTTCTTTTTAATTCTTAACTCTTCACTATCTGTCAAACCTTTCGTTTTTGTCTCAACTAACGGTTTTAATAGCCTCGCAAGCTTTAGCAATATCACTGCCGCTTACATCTAGATGGGTTACCATTCTTATACGTTTTGGCCCCATCGCAAAACATAATATGCCTTTATCTTTTAACTTAGCCACCATCTCACCGGCCGGCCCTTTGGTAACGGCAAAAATAATATTAGTTTCGGGCTCACATTCGGCCTGCGCCCAGTCACTTTCATTAAAGGCTTTAGCTAATAATTGGGCATGGTTATGGTCCTCAGCCAATCTCTCTACGTTATTCTCTAAAGCATATAGACCGGCCGCCGCTAAAACTCCCGTTTGCCGCATACCGCCACCCAGCATTTTACGCCAGCGTAAAGCCTTGTCAATAAAGGTTTTATCACCGCAAAGCACACTGCCGATAGGCGCTCCTAACCCTTTACTTAAACAAAAAGTAATAGTACCGGCATAACTGCTAATTTCTTTAACACTAAGGCCGCCGGCCACTGCGGCATTAAAAATGCGCGCTCCATCTAAGTGTATGGGTAAGTTATATTTATTCGCTACTGCCGCTAAGCTTTCTAACTCGGTTTTACTCCATACCGTGCCGCCGCAAAAGTTATGACTATTTTCGATAATAATCAACGATGTTTCTTCGTTGTAATAAGGGACAGCTTTATTAATTTTTTTTTCTACGGCTTCGGCCGTTAATATACCACGCAAACCGGCTATAGTTACCGGCTTAGCCCCCACTATGGCCGAAATACCGCTTTGCTCGTAAATCATGGTATGGGCGGCTTCGTGCATAAGCACCTCTGTACCACGCCTTGCCAGCACCATAGCAGCCAGTAGGTTCCCAAACGTGCCGCTGCTAATAAGCAAGGCGGCCTCTTTACCGGTTAAATAGGCGGCATATTCTTCCAGCCGGCCGGTAGTAGGGTCTTCGCGGTAAACATCATCACCTACCTTTGCCGCCGCCATTAACCGGCGCATTTCGGGGCTGGGTTTTGTTACCGTATCACTGCGTAAATCTATCATTTTAATACCTCTTCTTTTTAATTAATAATTAAGAAGTATTCATTAAGAATTTTTCTATTTTACTTCTTAATTTTCAACTCTTAATTAGGTAAATACGTTTTAGTTACCTTGATAAGCCGGCCAGCTTCGTTTAAATTAGCGTAGCGGCCTAACTCTATATAGGCTATTATAACATTACCCAGCAATTCTGTAAATGTTTCTTGCACACTAACACAGGGTATTCCACAGCAATTAGCTTTATATTGGTTAAGCCCATTATTTAGCGCTGCTCCGCCGCTTAACCTAAGTTCCGTTAAATTAGGCCAAAGCTTGACTACTTTCCCAAAACCTTCGCCGTAAAACTTTAAAGCCATAGCTGCCTGTTGAAAAGCCGAACAACCGTTAATTAGCTGTAAAAAATTATTAAAATTAAAATCATTGCTAAATACACCAAAATTATAATCGTTTAACCTAGACGGCAACTCCGTATCATCTATTACCGTTAATAACTCGGCAAAAAAATTATCATCGTTTAGTTGTAAGCTAGTTTTAAAGTAGTCAAAGTAATCTTTATAGTTAAAAATTAACCCGGCATTATAAGAGGTCGCTATTGCATGCGGAAAGCTGCGCCAATTTAATTGATTGGCAGATGGCAAACTAGCCTTAAATGGTATTAAAAAATTTAACCCTTCACTGCTGCCGTTACGGTTACAGCCAATATCAGCGCTAAGCGCCCCGCTGCCTACTAAAGCCGCTAAAAAATCGAAGGTTACACTTACCACCGGCAGGCCTTTAACAAGGCCAAAGCTGCCATTAGTAAGCCTAGACTCTCTATGATAAAAAGGGGCAAATAAAGCTTCATCAAAACCATAGCCGGCTAGCTGCGCTTTATCCCACATAAAGGGGATATAACGTTTATCATGCATAGGTAAGCTGGTATAAAGCTGGCCGCTTAGCAGGTAAGCTAAATAATCACCTAAAGTTAAAAAGCAAGCGGTTTGCCGATAAAGATGGGGTTGCTGCTCTTTAAAAGCCAAAATTTTAGGTAAAAAGGCCGATGGTAACCCCGGCAGTCTCTGCTCGGCAGCGTAGTAATATAAAACAGTTATTAATTGGCCGTGCTCATTTAAGGCCACTAAAGTAGGAGCTTGGCTGCTAATAGCAATGGCTTTTATCGCCGTAGTTTGGTAGCCGCTGGTAGTTATAAAAGTTTTAATGGCCTCAAAGTTAAAGGTATTAACCGAGCAAGATAAAGCTTGCCTAGTAAAAGCTAAAGATTTAGCCCCTTCGTAAAGGGCCAGCTTTAAGGTGCTGGTACCTATATCGATAGTTAAAATCATTACTTACTTAATAATAAATCTTGGATAAGTTTATCACTGTCAAATAAACTGCCCAGTCCATCACTGTTATTTAAACGCCTTACCACACTGGCAAACAGCGGGCTAACATCGGCGCTAATGTACCAGCTGCGGCCAAGTAATTTATCGCTGTGGCTTACGGCATTACAGCCGATTATACGATAAAACAACCCATCTTGATAAGCTTTATCAAATTGCTCAATCGCATCGGCCGTAAACAGCGGCAGGCTAATGCCGATAATTACCTTAGTTGCCCCCATCTCTTTCATTATTTGCAAAGCTTTAATTAAAGTGCCGCCCGTGCCCAGCATATCGTCAACGATAAACACTGCTTTCCCCTTAACATCGCCCAGCATACGCATAGTACTAATGTTACTTTTATTAGCATCGCTGCTAACTATACTATAGTCGCGCTCTTTATAAAGCATAGCCAGTGGCCGTTTAAGGTTATTGGCAAAAAATTTGTTACGGTCAACGGCGCCGGTATCGGGGGCTACCACCACTAAATCTTCTTTTTCAGGGTCTATTAACCCTAACAGTTGCTCGGTTATTTGGTAGCTGGCATATAAATTCTCTAGGTGCAAATTTTTAAAGGTATGGTCTATGTCTTTAGAGTGAATATCTAGGGTGATAATGCGCTCTACCCCCATATCTTCCAAAATTCGTCCCACCAAAGCGGCTGTTAGTCCCTCACGGCCGGTTTTTTTATGTTGCCTAGCATAAGGATAAGCCGGCAGCACACAAGTAATACGGGCCGGCGACGATACCCTAACGGCATCGATGGTAGTAAGCAAAGTTATTAAGTGGTCGTTTACATTATACTCGGCGGCTTCGCTGCCATAGTAGCTGGCCGGCATGGTGCCGTAAACATCTTGCACAATATAAATATCGTACTCACGGATAGTAGAGAGAATTTCGGTTTTAATTTCGCCGTTGGCAAAACGGGTAAAACGCGTTTCTATCTCGAAGTTAGGCTCACGGTAGGTAATGTTTTCTTCTTTTACCTCGCTGTTACCACTGGCTAAATCGTTAGCGTAGTTATAACTGGCTACAATTTCGCTTTCAGGAACATTATAAGCCTTAGCCATCGCCGTCATTTTATCTAAAAACCGTTTTTTGGTTTGCCTTTTTAAATGGGTTATTAATTGCTGAGTAAATACATGGCTGCCCGGACAGCTAATAATACCTAATGGCCTATTGTTTACCGACATTTATACCTCTCCCTTTTATATTTTATTAAGCGCTGCTTAATTGCAAAGTACCGGCGGCATTTAGCGCTTTATCTGCCCTCTCTGCCGCATAAAACTCGCCGGCCATAAGTTGGTTACGCGGGCAAATGGTAATATGTGGCTCTAGGGGGCAAATAGCCCCAAATTCTTCTTTAAGTGTTTCTATACTATTATTATTTTGCGAAAGATGACACAAAAAAATACGTTTAAACTGGTTATTACTCAGCCTAATAATAAAATTAGCCGCATCGTAATTAGATAAATGGCCGCGCGCTCCGGCAATACGCGCCTTTAAAAAGGCCGGATATTTCCCTTGCTGTAACATAACGGGCGAGTAGTTACTCTCTAAAAAAAGCACATCGGCGCTTTCGGCATAGTCGTACATACAAGGAGTAAGCCGGCCAGTATCGGTAATGAGTAAAAAACGGCGGCCCGAAAGCTCGATAAAGTAACCCAAACTAAAAGGGCTGTCGTGGCTGGTATCAAAAGCTGTAAAGTTTAAATCGTAATAATCGTTACTGTAAAATTTGCCTGCTTTAATATTCCAGCGTTCAAAGCCGTAGCCGGCAGAAGCCTTAATAACGGCTTTATGGTGCATAACTACTGGTATATTTAAATGTAAGGCCAACTCGGCTACCCCGCTGCTGTGGTCGCTGTGGTCGTGGGTTAAAAAAATATATTTTAATTTGCTTATCTCAAAACCTGCTTGGTTTAGGCGCCGGTATAGTTCGTTTAAACGGTAGCCATTATCAATTAGAATAGCGGCTCGGCTATTTTCTATAATATAAGCATTACCTTCGCTGCCGCTGCCTAATACGGCATAACGCACCTCTTCGTTTTGCATATCCCTTTATCCTCTTTGCCCGCCATTTAAAATATTACGCAGCATTTTTAAATCTTCCCATACCGGCCGTTTTAAACTTTCGTCGTTTAAAACACTCACCGGGCTATAAGTTACTACCAAAGGAATATGATGGTGACTAAAAGGCCGCCCGCGTAAATTGGCCACACTCTCGGCTTTACCGCTAATAACCCTAGCTAAAGCTACTCCGCATGCTAAAATAGCCTGCGGCTTTAAAAGCTCTATTTGTTTAAAAAGGTAACCGGCACAAAGTGCGGCCGCTTCCTCGCTAAATTTAGGACTATAACACTTTACTAATGTACTAAAGTAACAGTCGGCGCGGCTTAAATTGATGGCCTTAAGCCATAAATCGACAAATTGACCCATCGCCCCGCTAAAAGGCTGGCTTAGCTCGTTATCATCGGCCGAAAGACTATCACTTAACACCAGCAGCTGCGGCTGTGTATTCCCTGCTCCTACTATAGCATGGCCTAGCGGCAAACTGCAAGCTTTACAGCTTTGTATAATATTATTTAGTTGGCTTAAATTATCAGCCTCTATCTTTAAGTTGGGGGTAACAGCCGTATGAGCTTTAACCGCTTGAGGGACTGCCGGCCGGCTTAAATCGGCCTCGCTTAAGGGCAGCTGCGTAAGCCTTCCTTTAGTTACATAACTATTAACTAACGATATAAAATTATAAAGACTTAGTTTGTTGTTCATTATTTAAATTACTTAGTTGAATAGCGGCCCCAGTAAGCTTAAATTGCCCTTCCAGCTCCCAATCCAGCAGCGAATCGCTTTGATAAATTTCGATGGCAGCCTCAGCTTCCCCGCTCATTAAGTAGCTTAAGTTGGTACTTTGCGGGATAGGATAATTTAAAGCCAGTAAGCTGCTTTGCTTTACCTTAAGGTTACACACTAACTTTTGTTTGGCCTTTACGGCCTCTAATTTAATAATTAAGTAATTATCTTCGTTTTTTTGGTTAAAGCTGTAAAAATAATTTTTATCCTGAAAAACAGAGGTAAAGTTATAAACTTTACCATTATAAGTTAAATTGATAAAATACCTAATACCTAAGTTGTGTTTACTAAAAGTTAAGTTAGCACGCATAATAACTAAAGCAGCCTCTTTAACTTCTTCATTATTGGTAAAACTAAGTTTACCGCCGTAAAGTTTAAACCATTCGCTAGGAAAACGGCTGCCCCAAGTTTTATCTTGGTAACCAAAACTGCCGCCGCTTTCTACCCTAAATTCGCGGTTATTAACCGTTATATGGCCGCTCACTAAATTTTTAAGGCCGGCTGCGTCCCAATAAATATTAGATAACCTTAAAAACCTCGCCACTTTACCGGTAAAGTAACCTAAATTATAACTAAAGGGCTTAGTCATTTTTAGTTCCCAGCTAACGCTGCCGGCTTTAGCTAAAGCAAATTTATTAGTTGGCCCCTTATCATCGCTAACGATACTACCGCGTGTGCTATTTTCTAGGCAAATATTATTGCCAAAACGCAAGCTTAAAATACGTTTACTTACCGAAACCGCCTCTTCGCCGTAAAGTTCGGCGGTTACCACACTCTTAGGGCCGGCTAACAAACAAGCGCGTACCATAGCAAAACTATATAACTGCTTACTTAGCGTAGGCCCTTCTTTTTTCTTTTTACCGGCATAAGGATTAAGCCTTAAAAACTCGATAAAAAAAGGCAGTTTTTCACCACTCTCTACATCAATACCCCAAAAGAAGTGATGCCAAAGCTCAAAGCCCTCACGCAAGAGCGAGCCTTTAAGCAACGAGGCATTACGGCTTTCGCGACGCGGTTTACTTTTACCCATTATTCTCCTTTATCTGTATCTGCCACAGGTGATGCGCCTCTTTAAAATCTTCATCATGGCTGCTAAGTTTTTTTACATTATAGTTAGTAAATAAACTTTCGGCCAATACAAATTTTTTAAAATGCACCGAAAAGTACAACACTCCGCCCTTGTTAAGCCGCTGCATAGCCAGCCAAATTAATTGAGCATGCTCTTTTTGCAAATTAAAATCTTGCCTCATTTTGCTGTTGCTGTAAGTTGGCGGGTCTAAAAAAATTATATCGTAACGCTCTTTATTCTGGTATAAAAAATCGCGCACGTCGGCTTTTACCAGCTGCGCTTTGTTTAAAGGTAATTGGTTTAAAGTTAAATTATCTTTAGCTAGGGCTAAATAACGGCTACTGCTATCTACCGCCGTTAGTCGGTTGGCGCCGCCCTTTAAAGCGGCCACATTAACTGAGCCGGTATAACAAAATAAGTTAAGCACGCTTTTGCCTTGCGCCTCATTTAATAACCGCCGCCTAAAAGGGCGATGGTCTAGATACAGGCCGGCATCGATATATTCATTAAGGATAACTTTAAAACGCATATCCATTTCGCTTACCACACGCTCTAATTTGGCCCCTTCATTTTTTACATATTGACCCAACTGTCCCTGCCTATGCCGCAATTTAACGATAATTTGCCCGCGGCTAAAGCCGGTAAGCTGCCTAAGTAAGTACAGCAACTCGCTCAACCGCCGTTTAGCTGTTTCGGGAGCAATAGTATTGGGAGCTTGATATTCTTGCACTACTAATATATCACCGTAAAGGTCGCAGGCGGCGTTATATTCGGGCAGGTCGGCATCGTACAAACGGTAGCTGTTACTTTGCCACTGTTTAGCCGCCAATTTGTTTAATAGTTTATAACGTTTAGTCAGCCTATTTTTAAGTTGCTCGGCACTGGCCGATAACTCCTCTGCTTTCACTTTATCGCTAATAATAAAGCGGGCAAAGTAACGTTTATCGGCCCCATTAAAAAAACTATTTACCCTAGTAGCTTGCAGATTGAGGTTAGCCAGCCGTTCTTCCTCGCTTAGTACTAAAGCTACTTGCCAATTTTTAAAGTTTTGCTTTAAATAGTGCCCCAGCTGATTGTATAAATTAAAACTATCTTCTTCGCTCTCTAAACGTTTACCATAAGGCGGGTTACTAATTAATAACCCTTGTTCATACGGAGCTTTAAAACTTTCAAAACTTTGGTTAGCTAGTTTAATATTTACCCCTAACTCGGTTGTTAATTTTTTAAAAGCCGCTTCGCTTTGGCTTACAGCTTTTTTATCTTTATCTAACCCTATGATAGGCGGACAGTCGGCTTTATGTTTATCATAAAGCAGTTTAGCTTTAGCAAGTTCGTTGCTTAAAAGTTCGCCCTCAAAACCTAGCCAATCTTCACAGCCAAATTTATCTTTTAATAAACCCGGTGCCATTTTAGCAGCCAGCATATAACCCTCTGTTAAAAAAGTCCCACTACCGCACATAATATCTAATAATGGCAGGCCTTCAGCGGCCAGCTTAGGCCAGCCGGCACGTAAAAGCAGGGCGGCAGCTAAATTTTCTTTCAAAGGGGCTACGGCGTATTTATCGCGCAGTCCCCGCCGGTGCAAGCCGCGCCCCAATTTTATTGTGAGGGTAAAATCATCACCATCAATATGCACCCCCAGCAGCAAACCTTCGTTACTTACCTGTGGGCGGCTTTCGTTATTTCTAAAGTAATCTACCACAACATCTTTTAAGAGTAAGGCCATAAAGTTAGGCGGAGCAAAACCTTGCTTAATTTTATTTGCCTCGCAGCTAAAGCTGGCCAAAGCTTTAATATGCTGATGCCATTTAATTTTAGCCGCTTCTTCATAAAACTGCTCGCGGCTTTGGGCACTAAACTCAGCCACCACCAGCTCTATGCTGCTGGCCAGCCGGCTATTTACCAGCATACGGTATAAAAAAGCTTTATCGGCTATACTATTAGCCGTTACATATAAACCTGCCCTTAATTTAGCTTGCAGCTTGGCCCCTAAGCTTTCCAGCTCAGTTTGTAATAAATCTTCAAAATAAAGCGGGCAGCTAACTAAATACTCTTCCACCCTGTTAGTATGCCATTTTTACCTTAACTTGTCAAAGGGCAAATATCACCGGTAACTATCCGCCTATAGTCCCAATAGTATTTATCGATGGCTAGCTAAATCTAACTTTTCCCCTTAGCAAAAAATATCAAAAAAAATTAAACTTTCTCCTCAAGTGAAAAAACAGTAACCCGTAATTGAGTAGTGGTAACTGAAAGGTGAAAGGTGAAAGATGAAAGATGAAAGATGAAAATTAAGAATTAAAAAGCTATCCACTTTCAGTTATCACCTTTCAG
>Ga0131853_10025700_pt1 | contig 10606 bp, 6 predicted proteins | sample TergutLab28metaG_FD_92764 | JGI IMG/M metagenome (GOLD analysis project Ga0131853, IMG submission 92764) | Labiotermes labralis P1 segment gut microbial communities from Petit-Saut dam, French Guiana - Lab288 P1 (version 2) (version 2) | ecosystem: Host-associated > Arthropoda: Insects >... | reverse complement strand
TATATATATATATATAAAAATAATTATAAAAAATAATAAATATAGAAGTAAGAGATTATATATATATATATATATATGTATTTGTGTATATATATATATATATATATATATATATATATATATATATATACATATATTTCCTATCCCTTATTTCGATTTGTAGGGTTTTGGAAAATGGGTTTGTTACATTATTCCACAGATTAATATTAACAAAACGCTTAATTCCTATTGTTGCAAGTTCTTTTGCACAGTGCTGTGCAATTCAAATTTGCATTGCATCAACACGAGGACGGAAACGTGAACATGTGAACGTCCCAGATGTCGAACACATACAGTTGTCTGACTTTTCTCTTTTATGAGATGTGTCCCACTGTCATGGTAGAAGGATTTCAGTTTGTTCAAGGAAAATGATCGTTTTATAATTAGTATTTTAGCGGCTTTATCTTCCATCTCGATGAAGAAAAGTCTGATGCAAGTTGGGGTGGATTATATTGTATTACGTCTTGGCATTCTCTAATACTATTATTTTTAAAAAGGTAAAAGGTAAAGTGATGCCGTTACAGACCCGGTCTGGCCCAGAGGGTGGGTAGAGGTATAGCTCTACTCTTCCATGACTGCGGCACTAGAAGGGGGTGAGTGGTCAGCAGCACGCCCCGGCCACACTTTACCCCCGGGAAGGACCCGGTACCCATTTTGCAGGAGGCTGGGTGGGACCTTGGGCCGGTCTTGACGGTCGGAAAATCTCGTCCCCACCGAGATTCGATCCCGGACCGTCCAGCCCGTATTCAGTCGTTATACCGACTGAGCTACCCGACCCACCTACTACTATTATTATATGGTATAAAATATAGAATATACCTTACTTTAAAATTCGTTTTATAAGGCTTGTAATATATATCTTAAGACAGTCCGATGTTTCCTTTTTTTTTACTGGGCACGCGGTAGGTGTAATTATCGTTCTACTCAAACATCGTCATTAATTAATTAATTGCCTAGTCGCGTAACTGCATAACACGTGCACATGAAGAGTTTCTTAAAGGGAATTAACACTAGTAATTAGATGAATCAAGACCCATTTTCTGCATAGAGCTGCTACAAACTAACCACAAATGTAATGCTCCTTTGTGGTTTTGTTAGCAATCAGTAGTCTTCCTGAAGTGCTTCGCTGTTACATGTTGTTCCCAGTATTTGCTCTTCGCTACAGAGAATGAGCGCTGAACAGCAGCGCTGTTGGTTGAGGCTGGCGCTGTTACCAGTGGCACGGAACAGCTTGTTGGAGCGACTTAAAACGGACGAACTAGTTGCTCGCGTAAATAAAGAAACAAACCTGATTTAACGAACCGTAACGTCCATTGTTTCGCTGTTTTATGAGTAAAATTGCTTGAGCATAGCATTTCGAAGCTCATCCTTCGCAGTTGCAACTTCGTACGCTTTTCTTACAATTTTAGGTACATCAATTTGTAATTGCTATTGAGAATGGCACCCATGGAATGCCGAAACGTGTGTGAGGATTTTTTGTGTATCTGTTGTGTTTGTATTCCAGTGCATGCAAGGTTGGTTTTATAAGATGATTTTGTATGTAGATTAAGTTTTGATGTACAAATACAGGACGGGCCCATTCATGTTGGATATGATGGACGAACTGGTGTTGGCATAGGCTTTTATTAAAGAAGTTCGGTTTTCTCCTGTCGGTGTAATTCGTCCAACAATTAATAAGAAATTCCATTATAATACTGCATTATTCTATTGCCGGTGCCGTAAGATATGCAGTGGCTTTAACAAAACACCCCTGTGTATCTCTCTAGCCGATCCCAGTGGCCGTGGGGTTTAAGGCGTGGGTCTACGGCGCTCAATTACTGGAACTGCGGGTTCGAATCCCGCCGGTGGTAAAGATGTCTCTTTCTTGTGGGTGTTGTATGGTGTCAGGTAGAGATCTCTGCGACGGACCGATCACTCGTCACGTAGACTGGTGCAGAAGTTAACTGAGCGTGATCGAGAAACATTACAGGGGAGGCCTAGCCCAACCACGGCAATCGAGCCATGTGGGGAAAAAAATTAACTAATGAAATATACACAGATTTTGTGTGTACGTGTGGCCACCGAACATGGTAAGTCCAGTAATTAATTATACAGTCAGAGTACACACAACTGTTGTTAGAATAAGGTTATTTACTCAATATACACATGCTACAAAATATTTCGGTCAGTCTATGGGACCATCATGACGTACACATGCCAAACACATAAAAAGATTTTTTGTTTTGGGAAGAGGCCTTCCCCTTACAAACGGCGATTTTCGTATTTTGTTTCAGTGTCATTGTTCCAAATAGTGCAATAATAAACGTAAAAGTATTAAAAATTTCATTGTTGTAAAATATTCGTGTTATACCTATAGTTGTTAATTATTTTTAAAACATCCTGTGTCGTAACTCTAAAATGTTATTGCACAGTTCATGCTAATTTGCATAGTTCTTATTAATTCTGTAAACTATATATGTTGGTTTTTTACATAGAGGGCGTTTCATAATATTCTCCGTGATTACAAACATTTATAGCAAGAAAAACAAAGGACCTACCTTAATGGAATTGTTCAAAGCCACAGGAAAACTGAAATTTTTTTTTTTGACAACTAGAGATATTCGATGTGTGCACCACGGGTGACACGGCACACATCGATAAGATATTCAAGTTCTTACCACACACGCGTCAACACGGGTGCTTTCTGCTTGAACAGACACCCAGTTTCAGTAAGTTGTTTATACCATGCACGAATTATCTTGTCTGTAGGCGGGTACTTTGCGTACTTTGAACAAAATGCACTTTGCACAGTAACCACAGACTTATTCGTGTGATATTCCAACACACAAAAAGACTTCTCCCCCGGAGGGGCCATTTTCTCACTACATACACTCGCATCGCCTAGCGGCAGAAATGTGAACTACGATGAAAAACAACTTACTAAAAAAAATTGTTGTTCCTTCTATCTGTACAGGTTTCGTAAATACGTGTCCTAAGGTTTTCCTGTAATAAATTTTTCTAATCCCGGAGTACATTATGAAACGCTCTGCATAATAATTCTTGATATATACCATGTATTTTGCCGCCTTGTATTAATCTATATTTACTTTTTGCTTTATTAGTCATTGGAATATATTGCTTTAAGGCGTGTTTCTACGTGGCGGCTATTATTTATCTGAATCTGTGTATTTGTAAGTTTAACAGTACTTACAGTCCAGTGAGAAAAACTATTTTTTTTTGTGTTAAGTGCTTCATCCCTAACATTACCCAAATCAACATTACGATTTCTGAATACACGACGGATTATCTTGATCGCTGGTATGAATATAGCGACTGCAGACAAGCGAGAGATGTTGCTTTGGCTGGCTGCTAATATCAAAATTTATCGAGTTTAAGGTCTACTCTCTCCTTCTGCAGCAGACATTCATGTGATGAGATTAATACAGGTGGAGAAAGCCAAGAAATGGAAACAGGCATTCTCTGAAGCCAAAGGCACAGCAGTTTTTGTGTCAGCTGTGACGTAGATATGTGACGCGTTGTCATAGGGACGGAAGCTTAACCCGCCCACAAAGCGGTGCGATCCATAGCCACCCCACTACAATCAAGAGCCCTTGCAATTTTGCTTTCCACACGCGTTAGGATTGCATTTGTTACAGTTCTGTGCAGATTACTAAAGTACTTTTGGAAAAAAAATCTGTTAACGTGATAGTAATTTAAAATGTTGTCTTAGCCAGGTACTAAAAAAAGGACAAATTTTTCCTTTATTATGTTATAACAGAACGGAATTTTGTTCTATTAAGTTAGCCAATTGCTAGTAGGTTCACAAAATCAAGGACGGTAAAATTGGTGGGGTGTGTATTGTGAAGGGGAGAGAGATTTATTCAAAACTTTATTCGGAAAGTTGGTACGTACAAGGTCTTTGGAGGTCATAATGCACGAGGGAGAGTCAAATGAAAATCTTAAAAGTTCGATAAAAGTCTTGTAAGTTAACAACAATGATACTCTTGGTTTGAAGAGTGGCCGACAGGTGGCAGTACGGTGCAGGAATGCAACACGAGGCGCAGTAGTAGTGTAAAGATGTCGGCCCCGCTTGCAACTTGCACCACAGAAGAAGAGCGTTCTATCATCCGTTTTTAGTAGTGAAGGGGTGAAACCCATCGAAATTCATCGACGAATGAAAGTTCAGTATGGTGATGCATGTCTGTCACTACAGCAAGTGTACGAGTGGAGTAGGAAGTTCATGAACGGCATTAGTTCTGTAACAGACTCTCCTCGACCTGGTTAGGCACATCGAGTAGTGACACCAGAGGCTATTGCAGCAGTTGAAGCAATCGTGAAGGATAATTACCGCGTTACAGTGAATGAAATAGCCGTACATGAGGATATGAGTCACGGATCAGCACACTATATCATCCATGATAAAAATTAAAAAGATCACAACTTGTAAAATTAACAGGAATTGAGGTGTGGGTCGGACCCACTTCGTTGTTGAGAGGGGTCAGTGGATGACTTAGTAAAGGCGGTAATGGCGTCCCTGATTTTAAAAGTGGTAGTCCAAAAGGTGTTTGGAAATTATAGCAAAAAGAAGATACTGACAGCCGGGAATTTAACACCAATGAGCCTATAGCCGGTCACTGGTTTTTACTAGTTAGTGCTCTATCAGGCTGCCGGGGTTTACTATTTGCGTACCGCTGTCACTTTTCAGTTAACGGGCTGTGTATCAGTTACTTCCCCGTCTGTTTAGGGTCAGAGTGCTAGTTGCGTCCCGCAGTCACTTTACAGGTAGATCTCCTCGCCAATCTGGCCTTCCCCAGTTTCCGTTTCCAAAATGTTTTGCTGTCAAAATGGAACGATGATGTTGTACTGACACAAAATGTAAACGCCACATAAAGTGCAATGACAGTCCAGAGATTTTTTTTTTGGGGGGGGGGATGTGATTCACAACCATGATACAAACAGTGAAGCCTGCTTAAACCGACAGATATTAAATAATTCTGTCAAAGGAAAGCAATGGAGGACTTGTGTGAAAAACGCGCAAACTGATACACAAAAATCTACAAAGCCAGAACTTGGATACTCTCACTTATAAAGCCAAAAGGAACATTAGCAAGAACATACATAAAGCACGCTCTTCCCAACTGCTTCCTCTCCCAACAGATACTGAAGAAACTCATGAAGCATAAAGTGCTGTACAAGTGTTAACACTTTCGACAGAGCTTGCTTGTTAATGACTCGGAAAAAACTATTGTAATATTTTCTTGCAAAAAGAACTTACCATTTTTTAGCTCCATTGATGGGCTTTACGTTGATGGGACATTCAAATCAGCACCAAAGTTTTTCCACCAACTATTTACAATTCATTGACTCACTATGTGCAACTTGCATTTTCTTACCGGCCAATAAGCATCCAACGTCCTATGAGGATGTATTCTGACATACGGTATCAGAGTCTGCAAAACTTGATGTGAATGTTTTTCCAACAATTGTTTATGCTGACTTCGAAACCGCCATTCACAACGCAGTGACAACAGTGCGACCAGGCTTGGAAGTTAAACCATGTCGTTTCTAGTTAGGACAGAGCTGGTGGCGGAAAATACAATCTTTGGGACTCAGCAAGAAATATGGAAAGGAAGACTCTGAGGTAAGTCAGTTCTTGAACAAAACATTCGGACTGTCGCTCTTGCCACCGGCGGAAGTCTGCGACTGCTTAGCGTTGGAATTTTTATCCAATCTTCCGAACGACAAGAGAGTGGAAGAGTTTTGCGACTACCTGCTAGAAAATTATATTGATGCAGACTCCAATTTTCCTCTGCCTGATTGGTCCGAATGTACGGCATTATCACTGAGGACCATAAACGCATGTGAGTTATTCCGTGCCCACTTCAATGCACTATTTTAGAGTGGGCATCATAATTTTTTTTATATATGTACTGCAATAAATACAGAATGAGAGCTATAGCAAAATGAGAAGTGTCACTACACGAAGACTTAAAAAAATCAGCTACATTAAAAAAAGAGGACTTAATCTCCTCAAAAATTGGAAAATATAGGGTTAACTTGATTACAAGAATCGTATTTGTTTCATCAGTGTCGTATAAATTTCCACCAAACACACACTTGTAGTTCCTTATTGCTTGCATTTACGATGCCACTTGCCACTTCTGTAACTGTGCGTGTTATTGCACAAAAGATAACAGATACTACGCATGTCAAACCACAGTGAGCTAAGATATATGAGGTCGGAAGGTATACATTTTAAAAATAAATATAAATTAATTATACTGAAAACTACTTTGATGCTACAAATAAAGGAAGCATTTGTTGGATCCAAAGTAAATACAAAATCTACTTTACAATATACATTTGAGTTCTGTTATGATGTCTCACTTATAAGCACAATATTTTCAAGAAACTGGCATCTTTTATTTGTGCTTAGTTTATTAATAACAGGTTTAACGTTTGTGTTCTCGCTGCTCTCGTTATTGGTATCTGTTCAACCTGATGTTTCGAAGATCATTTTTTCGTATCATGAGTGAAAACAACTGTTCACACAAAAATGGGCTACTAATTTTCAAACATATTTGGAGAACCAATTGTCCTGGTTGGAGTTTCAGTCCAACCAGGACAACAGACGGTCATCTAAAAAGAATAATAAGTGCCAATTTTTGTATACATACAGTTGTACCTCTTGATGATGGGCCTAGATACGCTCGAAACATGTAGAGGTTGACGGACGAAATATTCTAAGTTATAAGTTGTTCATCAAGTTGGTTTTTCTTTACATGATTATATCGAAATACACGGTCAAAGAGACGTAAAATTAAGAAAATTGCTTTGTGGCACTTCCAAAACACAGGAAATGGAAGACAACTTTATAAAATCCAAACAAGAAGAGTACTAACATTCAAGGATATTGAAGTCCAGCAATAAGTCAAAATGTGATGTGACTGTATACATTTAATGCATGTGAGAGCTATTAGAAGGTTGACTGAGGTAAACAAATGGAATAAATATGCATTTGAGAACAAGCATAAAAATCAACATAGTAAAACTATATAACCAGGCTGGTTGAAATACAACGTCACCCAATGCAACCCCACTAAAATTGGTTAATTTAAATCTAAAATAAATGAGCGCTAATCATACTTCCATACTTCCAAAAACCTTGGAGAACTACTTCGTTTTCGAATAAGTTTATAATTGTTCACAAGAGCTTTGGTATTTTTCCTGAAAGCTGGCGCAAAACGTACTTGCAAAGGGGGCATTTTCCTTGTAATCAACTACAATTAACGCACGTTTAAAAGGAGAATACAGATATTAGAACAGTTTTTAATAATAAACTTGAAAATTTTTATCTAAACCGACTGGTAATGATAATGAGTTGTTGATAATTCGGCCTACAGAAGTAAGGGTTTTCTGCAAGTAGGGATGATATTAATTCTGACAAAACCGCGCTGGTAGTGTTCAAACTTTACGCACGATTAACATTAAAAATGGTTTGGAAACTTAAATTAGCACCTCATATCTATGAGTTAGAATCAAACGCGATATCTCTGTCACCATGAAATACAGAAACAGTGTCTGTCACAATACACTATAATCAATATAAATCTTATTATTTTTTCACGGTTCTGTGAGGCAATAAATAGCGTGCTTTGTAAATACTATCCGTGTAGCCACTGTATTTGGTTTTCCCCTGACACTTTGATAAATGATATAAAAACTCGTGGTTTTATAACCCCTGTCGGATAGAATCAGAAATACTATTCATGCATCTTCGCGTTGTTTCAACTCTCCAATTGATGCTGAGGTACCAAGGTCCTTAGGTGAGAATCTGAGTCGAATTGAACCGTCCATAATAAGAAGCAGTGGAGAAATAACATGCCATATTGCCTACGTTGTTGACGGATGAAAGGTGCGTTCTTTCTTTTCTTTTTTTTTTTTTTTGGAATGAGGAATTAGGCAAAACATTAAGTCAAAGAAGAAATTTTTTGTTGATAATCAATGCAATTCAAACCTCTTGGAGTGTCATCGGCTTTAAATTTGAGTTAAACCTTTCGGAGATCCACGATGCTTCATTCAACAGTGTAAATGTTTAACTTGTCAATCAATTCCAAGATGGCGTCAGGGCAGCTACGCAAAACACTGATGTTTACGTCGAATTTAAAGCTACTGATAACAGTAGGGGATTTTTTTATTTCTGTTTATTGTGAAAAATTCATGAGTGTTTACGTGACATAAGGTAAATACAAAATTCGCTGTAGACCAGGTCATGAAGTTCCAGAGGGAGAGTACATGTACAGCTGTACTTTTTCTTTAACATCCGCAATAGATGGGGTGTGTGGTCAACGCCACGTCCCTGCCGCTCCGCTCCCCCCCCCGGAAATAAGACCCGGTACCCATTTTACTGGGTTGGATGCAGAATCCGGTGTGGACGGGTGCGGAAAATTTTGCCCCCCCCCCAGGATTCGAACCTTGCAACGACTTCTGCATGACCTAAAATATTACGTGATGTCTAAAACATGATAACGTTTCAATTTTGTTCGTAGTCATTTGCAGCATAGAGATATTTTTTACCATTGTCATATATGCCCTCGATTTGTTAGATGGTACGGAAAGCCAGCAGCAACGTTTCTGAAGACACGATTGTTTGCGCACTGCTCCACATGAAATTAATCCAACATCATCAAAACCATGAATGCTTTAATCATATGACATATTATAAGAGCCAATGTTGCTGAATCAAAAACATCTTCAAAAACCCTAATGTATGAAGAAGGGCGGCATTAACCCTTGGACGAGTGTTATCCAGTCTGGTTGAAAGACAAGAGCGCGAGAACAACAACAAGACCCAGAACAAGAACAAGACGGTGAACCAGACAAATGAGGGGGTGTAGACAGAGACCCAATTTTTATAAGGGAAAGAGGTGTAAAATCATTTCTACTTCTACGAAATTTCTCAGCCTGTGGCCCATCCGTGTTTTGTTAATGGAATGGTAAAGGAATGATAAATGAAGAAGGTGAGGTGACGGCTTTTGGCCTGCTGGAGTACGCAGCTCAGGAAACAATTTCGGCATGTGAGCTGAATTTTGAATTTTCTAAGCTTTGTATTGGGGACTGCATTAACAATAATTTTGGATGAATCGGCGAGGGCTGCACCAGGGATCTCCAAACGTTATTAAAATGTGGTCATAACTCTGTTTCCCAGTACATAATGTTCATCTATATAACTTATACATAGAGTACATCTGCACAGAGAACGCAGTGCTAATCCATCATAAAGACTAGTCTCTTAATGGTGTTTAGGGTATAATTGTTCTGACGTTCCAAGGGCCGTGCATCGTAATATTATTTCTATAGTAAAACCAACAAGATTCACCAATGTATCAAATTTATTTTATTTTGGAATGACACTCTACATGTTTCGGACGGTCTTTCCGTCCATCATTCGGAATTCAAGAATGTACGTACATCAACAGGAATTTTTTAAAACAGATACTGCTGTCTGCTTGCTAGCAAGCAGACAGCAGTATCTGTATATATATATATTAGGACCGTATTATCACTTTTAAATTGAGTGACAGCGTCACGTAATTTGTTTACCTTTTTCCACCGAGATTTAATCAAGTCGAGTGCACAGACCCCGCTGTGCGAACAACCCCGAGTTGTCACATAACGTCTCACACTTGTCTAAATCGATCAGAAGAGGGAAAAAGCTGGATCTGTCTGGAGAGTCAGTTTCCATAAACAAGTCGAAAATAGAAGATAGCAGCTCTGAAAGGCTATTGCCACTTCGCTCGGAGCGTAAAATTTTAAGGCAGGCAGTCTACTGGAAAGCAAGAACTGTAAAAAATAATGAAAACATACGCTTGCGTATTTTGTCTTTCTGATTTGTCGAGAGCTTCAAGTGATGCTGAAGGGCATAGCAGATAACAGTAATTTTCTCTTTCCCATAAAAGGCTCTATATACTAAATGTGATCAAATTAAACAGAATGATATGGGAACATATGGGGGAGAAGAGAGGTTTGGTGTGGAAAACTAAAGGAAAGAGACAACGTGGAATATATAGACGTAGACGGGGCGGTGCTATTAAATGTACCTTAAATAAATAGACGAAGTGGAAAAGATTTATCTGGCCAAGACGGGGACAAACATTTGGTTATTGTGAACATAATAATAATAATAATAATAAAGAAATGTGATTAAGAAAGAAGCTGAGAAGATTCTAAAATATAAAGACCTTACATTAGAAATACAGCGCATGTGGAATGTAAAAACAAAGGTGATACCAGTAATAATAGGTGCGACTGGGACTACTTCAAAGTCATTCAGAAAATACGTGAGCAACATACCGGGAAAGCATGAAGTCAAGTAACTCCAGAAAACAGCCATATTGGGCACTGCACACATACTTCGGAAATTACTAATGTAAAAGTACAATAGATTCAAAACTGGAACTAACGATATAAGCACCACAAATAGTAATAACAGAATAGCCGCAACACTGTATTCCCTGGGGAAATAATTTGTCTCAGGAATACAAGTATAAATACACTGCATAAAGGAGATGATGATGATGAAGATGAT
>Ga0131853_10025698_pt1 | contig 10607 bp, 6 predicted proteins | sample TergutLab28metaG_FD_92764 | JGI IMG/M metagenome (GOLD analysis project Ga0131853, IMG submission 92764) | Labiotermes labralis P1 segment gut microbial communities from Petit-Saut dam, French Guiana - Lab288 P1 (version 2) (version 2) | ecosystem: Host-associated > Arthropoda: Insects >... | reverse complement strand
AGTGGCTCTTATGTTCAGTATCTGGTACTGCGCGAGACACTGCAGTGGCCCTTATGTTCAGTATGTGGTACTGCGCGAGACACTGCACTGGCCCTTATGTTCAATGTCTGGTACTGCGCGAGACACTGTAGTGGCTCTTATGTTCAGTATCTGGTACTGCGCCAGACACTGCAGTGGCTCTTATGTTCAGTATCTGGTACTGCGCGAGACACTGCAGTGGCTCTTTTGTTCAGTATCTGGTACTGCGCGAGACACTGCAGGCTGGCTGTCATGTTCAGTTCACCAATATGTGTACTGTGCAGTTGCCCATAGCCGTACTAAATTACTGTATCTTCTGTACTCCATTATTTGCTGTCGAAGATATGCAGTTAGCCTGCTGATTCTTGGAACCAGCACACAGCGCCTGTGTCAGTTCGCACCTTACTCCTCACAAAAAAAAAACACACACTTCCTTTCCACCACAAAGACCAATCTGCCATTTCTCTTCCGGGCAGTAGGCTCTGCTTACTGTAACAAAATGAACATGCAGGCTGCAGTTCTGAACTGCGCCCCTCCGACAGCCCGTCAGCTTGCAGCACATTTATTACCCCCTCTAAAACTACATTGAGAGTTGTAACGTTTTACAAAGCTGTAATCCTATGGGATGCGTCGTTGGGTCAGAAGGTGTGTGGTTCCGACGTCAGATGGAAGATTAGCTCTTAAGCTCTTGAAAATCAAGACATGAGTTTCCTCTGAACCGTCGGAACCAACGGAGCAAGCGAGGCAGCGGCACATTCAAGGAGACAAGATTCGTCAACATTAGCCTACCGTCACATTCGCACCCAGCAGTTACTGAAGGTCGTCATTATTCATTGAGCTGATATGCGTAATTATCACCGCTGTGGCTGTCCCAGCCAGCACCGTGTAAATTCTGCATATTCAGATTGCCGTTGCTGTCCACATTGTATTGAAATGGCAACCACTTCAGGGTTACAACTGCTAACTACATTCATAGCGAGAGCCGTCGGCTGGCCTTTGGGACCTCCAGTACTCTCTTTGCAGAAATTATGCATTCAAAGCCGAGTGGTGTCTGTAGACCTACGCACCATTTGATGCGTGGCATTCAAAGCGCTCCTTCCCGTTCGCACAGTCTAGTCATGTGTTTCGCACATTCTCACCATGAATTGCTATTATTCCACTAGACATCCTGTAAGCATGGTCCGTGTCATAAAGACGCGCTGTTTTCTGCCAGGTGGGAACTGCGGTTCGGACATTCTTCACGAAGTAACAGTAACCCTTGTCAAGTAACCCCGAAAATCGGTTTGGTGACAGGCACATTTTACTTATGGGCCTAAATGGATTTCTACCTACATTTAGCGTAGGTATGAAAGATTTGGTTTCATTTCGATATAAGAATTCTGCGCAAAATAATGTTTGTTAAACATTGATGAATTTCGTAATATCGGTGCAGGAAGGCCGTTCTTGTCACGCTGACCTAAATTAATGAAATGTAGGCAAGTGCCCTGACGGTCAGGAGCCACATGACGAACTGTGCTGACATTCTGCAGCTTGAACTGCATACACTTTACCCTGTTGCTATCCAACGCTCTCCTGTTCAGGAACCGCAGGCTTGGTGACAGCAACATATAGATAAAGATGACCATGGAGCGTCGATGGCATCACACTGGGAGGAAAACCCGAATTTCGCGGAGGAAAACATGTCCAGTGCCACTTTGCCTACCACAAATCCCACATGGAATAGTCTGGGATCGAACCCGGGCCTTTCCGGTGAGAGGCCGGTGAATGACCGTCTAACCCATAGAACGACGAAATTGAAATTTAAAATGATTATATACACTCAGTCCGTACCGCGCAGTAAACACAATCCGTCTCTGTTATACAAACCAGTCAGTTAATGTTGTATAGGGAAATAATCGCTGTTAGTTCTCAGGTCCACACAAAAGACATAAATACACTGTGTGGACTGAACGTAGAATTTTTTTTATGTTAAACCTGGTGGTACATATAGTGACCACTGGGCTCTAAAGTTAAGTACAGCTTCCTGCATTATGTCAGCTCCCATAAATTCCCTGTGATTTGCCAGTTGGCCCCAGTGCCACCGCTCTTTACTGCAGGACCCACAAAGAAGACACGCCGCATTATTGGTTTGAGTGTTTTAGCTCGCAGTTGAGTCTAACTAAACGCTAATTAACTTCATGCAGCAGAGAAACGAACAGTTCCGCAGCCAGTTAACAAGTTCCCCACATCTTTAGGGACCTGAAGGTTCATGTCCGTATTAACAACAGCCGGTCATTGGTCCGTATTGAGTCAGTTCAACCCAGTCCACGTCCAGCCATTCTATTTCTTATAGGCAACTTTAATGTTACTCTCCAATCTGTTTCTAGAGTTCACAAGAAGTCCCTCTCCTTCAGATTTTCGCACAAAGCCATACTAATGTCTCTTCTCCCACACCAGAGTTACCCGTCCCGATGACGTCTCCATTTTTATTTTCAAACATCATCTTCAATAAACTACAAATAAATTAGAATCACGAACTAAAGGAAAGGGAATGTTTTCCGGAATGTGGGGTTCGTAATGGCACCAGCATGCACAGTACAAGTGTTCCCACGACGGCGTAGTTCGCTGGGAAGGAAGGTGGAGTCAGTTCTGTTTGTCGCTTGTTGTGATAAGAGCAAGGCTATGAAGTTTCTTATACTTTGCGTGAGAAGGCTGCAAGCGATGTCAGCGGCAACCGGTTTGTGCTGTGCTATCAGCAGCAATGATGTTGCAAACTGAACAGCTCTCTGCAGTAACACAGCAAAGCTTACCGTAGCTTCAAATTTGTGTACGCAATGCACATCAGTAAATGCTGTGTAGGGCAATAATGGCTGGTTGTTGGAATCGAACGGAAAATAAGGCTGAATTGTGGGCAGAACAAAGAGGTCTGATCGTCGTTAATGAACCTGTCATTCGACGCTACAGCGTCTGGGGACCAGACAGCGTCACTCAGCTTCAAATAATTCTGCAACATTGTGCAGTATCAGGCATCGCTTGTTCTGGGCATTTTTTTTGCTGTCTCAGGCTCAAAAGTTCACAGCATTTCGAAGACATTATCTGTCCTCTCTGTCTGTGTGCAGGTGGCTAACGACTAACTCCTGCAGAAGGCCCGCCTGGACTGACCTAGGTAGATTCATCTCCCGTTTCCAACTGAAGATGGAGAAAGGCACATTCCGAAACGTCGTCGGCTTGAGACCCTAACGCTATTAACAGCATCTCGGTCATGCCTACTGACATGAACAGTTGAAATACAAATTCCAAAATATGTTCTTATTTTTTTTTTTTTCACATCTCCTTCAGTGCTACAGGCTGCGTAAAAACACCGAAGACAAACCCCCAATTAAACAAACAACATCTTGCAATAAGAGCACACACATCTCCGCTGTACAAGTGCATTTTACCAGGCCTGTAGAATCTAATCCGTGACTCGCGAGCAACACGTTGCCGTCGACACAGGGATGTGCTTCCGCGGGGACATTCGAAATGGGAAGAGACCCTTCAGTCCTTTCCCTGGCACAGCCGAGATACACAGCCGAAGTAATTTAGACAGCTTACGAGCTGTTTACTTATGGAGACGTGCATTATATTGCTGACTGACTTTGTGAAAATGTAACAGGAATAGCTGCACTCTACTGGTTGTGAATTGAATTTTTGAAACAAACATTTCCATTATTATCAGCATTACATTGCGCATAATGTATAAAGGTATGAACACAGCTACACGTGTGCACACTTGTGCACCCCAACTTCAAGCTGTCCGCATTCTGCCCACGCTACCATCAAAAGAACGCCTTCCTCGCCCCTAACATGGCCCCTTCCTTGTCGCCGTCTGTCGCCACATACAGTAACGCTAACATTAAGGCCGCTAAATGTTCCTGCGAGATTGTGCACAGGACTCGAAATCGGCAGTCCATTGCTACTGTTGCACATGGCTGCGCTGTTTTGGCTACCGTACACATTGGTACAGAATATGCAGCACATTTCTTGGTACCTTCGCGCGCTTTGCATTAGCTTCGGGATAGGAATCAGAAAGGATACGCTTTAATAATGTCTACATATTTCAGAATGTGTACTGTTATGTTACTGACAGTAAAGCAAGGTAACTGCATCGACGTCGTTAAACAACGGACAGGTCAACCACAACAGCTGGTTTAAAGTTGATCGGAACCAAAAATAGGAAGCAGTAAATGCAGAACTTTTGACTTGGTCAGTGGTGTGACACCCTCAGTAGCTTGAAGAAACAGGATGCGATCGCGTGGACTGGATTAATCTGGCTCATGATTTGGACAAGTGGCGCGCCTTTGTGTATGGCGTAATGGAGATTAGTGTTCCACAAAATGAGGAGGTTTCTTTGACTAGCTGAGGAACTGAAACTTTGCAAAGTCTGTGCCCTATCGAGTTGGTCAAAGTCAGTCTGAATCTCAAACTGCAGGCTGCAGCACCGAACTGCTGGGATTTGGAAGGAAGTGACCGCGTCCCAGTTTCAGGGCACACCGAGCAATTGTGGAGAGAGACTGACAGACAGACAGACAGACACACACACACACACACACACAAAATTTCAGTCATGTTATCTCATGCTACCAGCGGTTTGTCTCAACACTGACCCTGTCAAACACTACTGCGACCTACCGGATGAAAAATTCTAAAAGGAAGTTGAAACTTTTGTGGGAGCGAGCTGTCGAGACAGAACTACAGCAGCCACAAACCGCGTGCAGACAATATTTCGTTTAAATGTCTTACGTGTAAACGCTGTCAGTTGCTAAGTTCATATAGCGTCGATAATAAACGAATGAATGAGTACAGAGCGCTGGTGGAATGGTACTGACAGGAGACAGCTGCAGTAATTACTGGAAAACCTGTCCCAGTGCCACTCTGTACGCCACAAATCCCACAATGACTTAGTCGGGGGTTGAACCCAGGTCTCCTGAAAGTCAGTCCGGCGACTAAACGCCTGAGCCACGGCGCGGCGTCAGAAACTTATGTCGTGGTGGGAGCTGCAGAGGAAAATATCGTAACGTTCGGTTCTCTAAAATGTAATGAGATGTTAACAGTTTGTTTCTCCGAGACGAACGGGTAGGCAGGTGGTTGCAAGTGGCCGGAACTTCCTCAAACGAAGAAGCATATAAATAATGTATTTTTACCATATCGGTTAGTACTGCTGCGTCGTGAGGCTCTGAGAGGGAAACTTCACAATTCGTCATCGGCCAGAATAGGCCTACTTATTTCCATAGAGGATGTGCTTATCAGCTTTTCCTTACAGAAAACCAGAAAGACTTTTTGTAGAGAAAATGAGGTAAGGTAATTATGTATTCGGATACGTGTAACTTTGAAGACAAAGCTGATAAGAAAGACCAATTACCATTGGTCACTCTAAACGTGGCAAACAAAGGAAGGCAGCGGGGATCGGCGAGGTGATGCGTTTATCTGTAACAAATGAGAGAGCAGGCAGCGACGGCCGGCGACAAAAGAACAGCACAGGGGGACCGTGCAAGAGGGCCCTATGTACAGCTGCACTCTACGATTTAGGAATTTTCATTATTATAGGGGTTGAAAGCGACTTGCCAAAACATGACGGACACAACAATTAAACCGACTCCTTAACTTTTACTTTCACACTACAAAAACGTGCACCCACTTCTCAGTCCAATACTGCCGATATCTGAAAGACCATTGCTGTGCTATGAAGGTTTCTCCCGCTTGTCCTTCTGATAACAACAGCATTAAGGCGGAAATGAGTACAAGGCGTTGGTGGAACGATACAGAGGAAACCGAAGTACTCCGAGAAGAACCCTGTCCCAGTGCCACTTGGTACATCACAAATCCCACTTGAACTGACCTCAGATGGAACCCGTCAGCTGATCGCCTAAGCCATGACTCGGCCAAAGGCCATTCAGCTACGCATATGACATTTAAAATTGCAGTTCGTACTTCACAGAAAACACGTCGCTTCCACATCACCAAAACCAGTCAGTTAATGCTGTATAGGGAAATAATCGCTGTTTGTTCTGAGATTCACACAAAACACATAAATACACTGTGCGAGAAAGTGTACAGCTTTCAGATGGTAAGTAAAATGGCTGGTACAAATACTGAACACTGCGTGTTAAACGGTTGCTCTACAATAGCCACGGTGAAGAGGTGAGTCCACGTTGCCTGACACTCTACATCGCTTGTCACTGTAAGCAGTTTAAATTTACGTAACCTATTTATTCACTTTAAACGGTCGGAGCCGCAACGTGAGATGATGTTGCCAGCACGCACAGCTGTACAGAGACACTGACGGTGCAGACACGGCTGTACCCTGTGACGTCTCTACACACTGACGGTGCAGACACGGCTGTACCCTGTGACGTCTCCACACACTCTTCTTTTGAAAATTGTTTTAATACTATCATATGCTTCGTTCCTGTTTATCCCAAGAGTTTTCTTACAAAGAGGGCTTTATAAATACAAGCTATAAGTAATCATTGCTTCTGTCATGCATGCTATGTGCCCTGACCATCCCAATTACCTCACTAATCTTCCTCGTCCTTACAACAGCAGTAGAGACTACTAATTGTGTTGCCATGCGTCTCATCTCTAACATCGGCGCTAGATGAAGGTGAAACAGTAGCTTCACGCCCGGACCGCTTTATCTTTATTACGAAACCCACTGAATAAAAGACTTGATGGGCCCCACAGCAGGTCTGGGCCGCTCAAATATTTACCGGGACGGAAAATATTACGGACAAAATTTGTCGTGAAAATCCAAACGCCCCGCATTGTAGTTGCGGTACATTAACTTCCGAAATGTACGTGTTTCTGAGTAGTTAAATATAACAGAGAGAATTCTGGGAGTAATACATACGTTGTCCATCTTTTCATTTTTGGTTTGGGCAGAAGGCGTACAATAAATGCACAGTCGGACATTCTTGGCAACATTCTTCAGTGTGGCTACTGTTTGTGAGGACGTGGAAAGGAAAATTAGCTGAGTGTTGGTTTTGATGTTTGTGTGACTGTGCATCACTGATAATATAATATAAAAACCCAACTAGATGCAACAATAACAAATTTTATTGATAATTACTATCAGTTCAACATGTTTCAGGCCATAATTTCGCCCATCCTCAGGAGCACTAGACTGTGTTTACAGCTTGTGGTATAAAGCACCGACGGTGCTGCAGCAGGCAGCATCGTCGGTGCTTTATACCACAGTCTAGTGTTCATGTGGATCGGCGAAATTATCGCCCGAAACATGTTGAGCTGATTGTAATTATCAATAAAACTTGTTATTGTTGCACCTAATTGGATACTATTATTATTATTATTATTATTGAGTGTCGATTGCCTTTCCTTTCCCTCCCATTCACACAGCTGCACACACGACAGACGCGCAACTTACTGCTGGATGCTGTCACAAACAGCAGCTACGCGTCTCGTCTTAAATGGTTTGTATTTTATATATTTGTGCAAATGAAGGAAAATTAAACAATCCTGAAACAAACCGGTCCTTGTTGTTCGGACTGCCGAACTGTGTCACTTTTTTGTCCAGACCCGCCAGGCAGAAAACGACACCACGTGAATGTGACTCACTCCATCCATAATCGCAAGAAAGAGCGCCGTGACGTCTCGGGTGACGTCAGGAACCACCGTCTCTGGCAATCGGCTAGGATATGAACGCATACCACAAAATTTCTGGTGCATGACTAACTTCTTGGAGAACAGTCCTGCTGGAGATGCTGATAGTTCCTCACGTAATAACGTAAATTCTCCGCACTTTATGAAACCCAGAATTTCAGTACCGTGTTCACAAAAGCCCGACAACTATCTCTATACTGAGACAAATTAATCCGTTCCATTACCTCCCATCCAATTTTTTAACAAACCTTTTAATATTATCTTCTTATCTACGTTCTGATCTTCCACGCGGTCTCTTTCTTTCAGGTTTCTCTTTACTTTCTCCTCTCCACCACACGTGTTTTTGTGCACGTTCGTTAAGTCATCTCCAAACGTACAGAACTTGCAGGGACAAAAGTAAAGTTTTCCTCCCAGACAGTTTTCGCTACAAAGCATTTAGCCAGTCAGAAGTGACTTCCGTTCCAGCTGTGCTTAGAAAACCACGCAGGTTTTCATGCGGTAGACACAAGTCGGTAAGTATCGGGAAGGAAGACGTCTTATCGGATGTGACGCTGCGTCGGTCGGTAAATGATGGTTACCGACGAATCCTTACAGCGTGCCGCCTTTGTCTTACGGGTCAGTGGTCCATGAAGGCACTGAACTCTTAAGGTAGAGAGCGACAGGTACCTCCAAAACGTCGCCAACCACTTACCCAGGAGCACAGCGTCATATCCTCTGCTACACCTTGACAAATTATATTTTCGGTCGCCAGCATTCCTACTGCAGCCTACTGCAAAGAAAAACGCAGGAGTTTTGGTAGTTGCCAAGTGAATGTTGATAGAACTAAGTGCATGGTCATTGTCTCCAGATCAGAATGGAGATTGGTAATAGCTCCTTTGAAACGGTGGAACAGTTCAAATATTTGGGAAAAACCTTAGCAATTCAAAATTATATTCAGGAGGAAATTAAGAGCAGATTGAAGTCAGGGAATACTTGCTATCGTAAGGTGCAGAATCGTTTGTCTTCCAGTTTGATCTCCAAAAATATAAAGATTAAGATATAAAGAGCTGTAATTTGCCTGTTACATTGTATGGGTGTGAAACTTGGTCGTTCACGCTGAGGGAGGCACGTAGGCTGAGGGTGTTTGAGAGTAGGGTGCTGAGGAGGATATTTGGACCTAAGTGGAACGAGGTAACAGGAGAGTGGAGAAAACTACATAATGAGGATCTTTATGATCTGTACTTTTCACGAAATATTATTCGGGTGATCTAATCTTGAAGAATGAGATGGGTGGGCATGTAGCATGTATGGGGGAGAGCAGAGGTGCATAGAGAGTTTCGGTGAGAAGTCCTGATGGAAAAAGGCCACTTGAAAGACACAGGCGTGGTTGGGAGAATAATATTAATATGGATCTTCAGCAAGTGGGATGGGGGACATGGACTGGATTGATCTAGCTCAGGATAGGGACAAGTGGCGGGTTATGTGAACGCGGTAATGAACTTTCGGGTTCCATAAAATGCGGGGAATTTCTTGACTAGCTGACAACCGGTCAGCTTCTCAAGGACTCTGCTCCATGCAGTCAGTTAATACCAAATTAGTACAAATACCTCAAGCCTTTTCGAGTCGTTACTTGAGGATAGAAACACATGGCGATGGTGGGGGCACGCTGAGGGATAGATAATTAGTTGCGTGCGATGGAGGGGAGCGCAGCCAGTTTATCCATTGGAATTAACTGCAGGCTTCTTTGTCAGGCAGTCCCCCAGCCCAGCGCACCCCCTTACCTTGTCATTTATCTCAATGGCTGAACACCGGGACGGAAGTTACAGCGTCTCAGGAAGTTACGTTTTTTATTTAAAAAAAACAAGACGATCTCCATCCGTCCGTCCGTCCACTCCACCGGCATGTATAACAGCAGGTGTGGTATTTGCATTGTAACAACTGAGTAGCATCTTGCATGGAGTTTGGTTCTTTGTACTGCTGCAAGCACTTGACGAAGCTGCCTTGATACGTAATGGCTCCGCTTTCCTTACTGCTACTGGTTTCTGTTTATATCTATAAAGTACAGCGGTAATAATATGTACCACTTTCTGTACCAATAAAAATTCCACGTTCTGCCCACACAGTGTATTTATGTGCTTTGTGTGGATCCGAGAACAAACAGCGATTATTTCCCTATACAGCATTAACTGACTGGTTTGTATAACAGAGATATAGTGTGTCTACTGCGCGGTACGGAATGGATCTTTATGTAAATTAAAGGTCAATATATGCACATTGGTTATGCCATGGCTCGGACAGTTAGTCGCGGCCTCTCATCGCTGGGGCCCGGGTTCAGTTCTAAGTTAGTCCGTGGCAGATTTGTGGCGCAGAAAGAGTCGAGTACTTCAGATTTCCCACGAATACCCCTACGTATCTTTATCCATACGTTGCAATTACCAGTAGAAACAACGGGCGAAGCTTGGCCACCGTCAAATGAATCAGTGATATGTAGGACATCGTGGAGGGCAAGAGTGGCTGTCCTGTGCTGTGTGTGTTTACTGCCAGCTGCGAACCGACTGATGAGCTTGCTCGATAAACGTTAAGCCACGCCATTAGATGCCAATCCAAAGCCCAGTTTGAACTTCCTACAAAAAATAATAATAAAAAGACCAAAGTGTGAAGTTGTGAGACAAGGTGACTCTAGCGCTGATGAATTTTGGTTACCGAAATGCTGCCTGTAAGAAGGATGGTGGTTGTGTGTGAAGGTTGGACTGACTTAGCTTTGGGACTGACTGCCTTAACTAAAGAACTGTTGCCGTTTGGAGGAAAAACTGGGGCGAGTCGGCGGTCCGTATAGGCTAGGTGTGTGTTTGTGTGTGGTGTGGTGTGCGTGGTATGTGTGTGTGTGTGTGTGTGTGTGTGGTGTGTGTGTGTGGGTGTGTGTGTATGTGTGTGTGTGTGGTGTGTGGTGGTGTGGTGTGTGTGTGGTGTGT
>Ga0131853_10025696_pt1 | contig 10607 bp, 5 predicted proteins | sample TergutLab28metaG_FD_92764 | JGI IMG/M metagenome (GOLD analysis project Ga0131853, IMG submission 92764) | Labiotermes labralis P1 segment gut microbial communities from Petit-Saut dam, French Guiana - Lab288 P1 (version 2) (version 2) | ecosystem: Host-associated > Arthropoda: Insects >... | reverse complement strand
ATGTATGATAAAAATTCTGATACGCTGACTGCCAACCTGGAAGCCATGAGAATGTTTAAGCTGTCTAAAGCATTAGAATTTTCAAACGTTGCGGCGGTGACCATGCCTCCTTTTCAACCCGACGGCAGGGGTTCAAAGGAAATGCTGGATAAATTTATCAAGCAGGCGTCTGAGGAAGGCCATGCCTACGCTAAATTTATCAGCATGAGATCAGACGGTACACTGTTCCCGTCGGAAGCCACTTGGGTACGTATTAAATATAAGGACAGCTTTGTGGTTATAGAATATTTACGTGACTTAACTATAGAAAAAGAGGCGCATGAAAGAGAGCAGGAAGCCGATGAGCTAACGCACTTGATCATGGAGCGTGCGCCGTTGTGTATTGAAATGTGGGATGATAAAGGCGATCTGGTTTACTGCAATCAAAAGATGCTGGATATTTCCGGTGTGGAAACTTTTGAAGAATATAAGGCTCGGTTTTATGAATTTTCGGGCGAACGTCAGCCGGATGGAGCATCTTCTTCTGAGAGGCTTACTCAACTGCTTAATGAAGCCTTACAGGATGGCTTTGTGCGTTTCGAGTGGACGCATTTAACTGCGAGCGGCGAGCCGATACCCTATGAGTCCCAGTTTCTTCGTATAGTGCGCCAGGGACAGAATATGATACTCGGATATAGTCATGATGTACGGAAAATCAAAAATGCAATGGCTAAGTTATATGAAGCAGATGAACGGGCCGCCGTTATGATGGGGGCCGCACCTATTTCGTGCTTCATGATCAGACAAGTTATTTCGGAAGACGGCAAAACAGAGTTTGATGCCGTAGGCTTTAACCAAGCCTCATTGGATCTGTTTGGTTTTTCCGACAGCGTGGAGGCAACAAAAAGATTTTATGATATTTTCCCGACACCCTCAGAAGATGTTACTGTGGCAGAAGTAATCTTAGACAATGCGGCTGAGGCATTAGAGAGTGGTTATAGTCAGTTCGAATTTACCCATCAACGTTTAGATGGTACGCCAATCCCCTGCGAAGTTACATTAGTGCGCATAGCATATAAAGGTGACATGACACTTATCTGCTTCCAAAGCGATTTGCGTCTGGTTAGGGCGGTTATAGAAAACGAAAGGAATGCGCATAGGCTAACCCAAATGTTTCTTGATGCGGCGCCATTTTTTATAGAAATCTGGGATAAGGATTTAAATTTAATAGAATGTAATAAATCGGCTGTAGAAATGTTTGGGCTTACTGATGAGGATGAATATATAAAAATATTCAACGATCTTTCACCGGAATATCAGCCATGCGGTACACTATCTGCTGTAAAAATCCAAAAGCTTATAGAAACATGCTTTAGGGAAGGTTCTTCCCGTACAGAATGGATGCATATAGATACTGATGGTAATTTACTGCCGGTTGATGTCATATATATAAGACTAAAACGCGGTGACGATTATATTGCGGTAGGGTACAACCAAGATTTACGGCAAATTAAAGCGGCGCTGGAAAAAGAACGTGAAGCTGAGGCAGAAAGCCTGGCAAAAACTCAATTTTTGACACGTATGAGCCATGAAATACGTACGCCTATGAATTCTATTATGGGGATTGCTGAAATAGAACTGCAGAAGAGTGTACATCCTCCGGTAACTGAAGAAGCATTCCAGCGTATATACAATTCATCCAGGCTGTTGTTATCGATCATCAATGATATCCTTGACCTGTCTAAAGTGGAGGCAGGTAAGATGGAGATTATTCCGGCTGTATATGAAACAGCAAGCTTTATTGCTGATGTTTTGCAGCTTAACTTGATGTATATCGGAAGCAAGCGGATTGATTTTAAAGTGTCTGCGGATGAAAATCTGCCTTTATATCTTATTGGTGATGAACTGCGTATCAAGCAAATTTTAAACAATATCCTCTCCAATGCTTTTAAGTATACTGATGAAGGTGTCATTTCATTAACTTTTGAGTTTGAAAAAGCCTGCGGTGACCGCAGCATGAATCTGGTTATCAGTGTAACCGATACCGGACAAGGAATGAGCGAAGAGCAGCTTAAAAGCCTATTCAGCGTTGAGTTTACACGGTTTAATCAAGCGCAAAACCGGGCGGTTGAAGGCAGCGGACTGGGTATGGTTATAACACACTCCTTAGTAGAAATGATGAATGGCGAAATAACAGTCAAGAGTGAGATGGGGAAGGGCAGCACATTTACGGTATGTATACCTCAAAAGCCGGAAGGCGAACAAATACTAGGTAAAGAAACAGTAGCCAGTTTACAAAACCTTGAGGCCGCCAAAGCATATCTGGATAAAATAACATCACGGATCTACGAACCCATGCCCTATGGCCGCGTGCTGGTAGTAGATGATGTGGAATCCAATTTGTATGTGGCAAAGGGAATTCTTTTACCATATAAACTCTCGGTAGAAACGATGAGCAGCGGGCGTGATGCGATCAACCGGATTGAAGAGGGTCACATGTATGACATCATATTTATGGATCATATGATGCCCGGCATGGACGGCGTTGAAGCGATAAAGATCCTACATGGTTTGGGGTACAGCCATCCAATTGTTGCGCTCACTGCCAATGCCACATTCGGAGCATCTCAATTATTTATAGAAAACGGATTTTCAGACTTTATTTCTAAGCCTGTTGATCCAAACAAGATGGAAGCCTGTTTGATGAAATTTATATTTGACAAGCAGTCTCCGGAAGCTATAGCCAATGCAAGAGCGCTGTACCCCGGCAGCCGTAAAAAGGATTCATCGGCAATATCGGGCAAATTGATACAATCGTTCTTGATCGATGCCGAAAACTCCATTTCTATTTTAGAACCTATAATGCAGATGCGGGAATTAGATAGCAATACTTTTAAGACATACACTATACAAACCCATGCTATGAAGAGTGCGCTGCATAATGTAGGCCGCATTGAGCTTTCTAAAATTGCGGGCTTATTGGAAGAGGCCGGCCGAAGTGAAGACATAGATGTTATCAAAAATGAAACCAAACAATTTTTGGACAGTGTACGGGAGATCGTCTGTACATTCTCAAAGGCCAAGGAAGAGGATGGGCCTGACATCGTCGAAGATTCCGCTGATATAATTGTGCAATTGACGGCTATTTCAGTAAGCTGCGAAGCATATAATCTTGCAGAAATTAAAAGAATAATAGGTATACTTAGGCAAAATCCGCTCTCTAAAAAAACAGAGAGATTGCTAAATGAAATTGAAAAATGTCTGCTGTTTAGCGATTACGATGATGCTGCGCTGCTTGCAAAACAAGCTGTTGAAGAAATGCAGGCCGGATAAGGGGATGCGATAGTGAAGAAAATTGTTTTTGTTGTGGATGATAGTGTGAGCAATTTGACTGTCGCTGCAGAAAAATTGGATCCTTATTATGTTGTGATGACTATTCCGTCAGGCAAGAAGGCCATTATGCTTTTAGAAAAGGTCATACCGAGTCTGATCCTTTTGGATATCGAGATGCCTGAAATGGATGGCTTTGATGTACTTAAATATTTAAAAAGTTTCGAAAAATTTAAAGATATCCCTGTCATTTTTCTTACTGCAAGGACAGATACGCAAACCGAGATAGACGCATTGAAAATGGGCGTTGTGGATTTCATCCCGAAGCCCTTTAATCCGACAGCATTGCTTAACCGGGTTAAGCAATATGTGGATTAAGGAATTGTAAGGGGATTGCCGGATACAATCTTGATTGATGTCCGCTCGCCGGTCGGATGCAGATGCAGAATTAAGTGCAAATTTTCATGCAGGACTTGACATTTTTCTAATGAACTGGTAATTTAATAATAGTAGTTGAAATTATTGATAGAAAACTGAATATGGGGCAAAATTGTCGGAAGGCAATGACGCAAAGCTATAGGGCCTTATCTAATTATTTAGAGGGTAGCCAGTTGCTACATAAATTTAGCTTTTATGTACACGATGGATTTTAGTAAGCTTTCGACAGATTTGCACGAAAGCTTTTTTATTTGCCTTACTTTCGGGAGGTGTCACAACATTGGCAAAGTGCGATAAAAAGCAGGACAATAAAACATCTTTTAATACTTTGAAGGATGATCCGGATAACCTATTGGATGTAGTATTAGCCTTCAACAAAGAGGTGGATTACACAAGCCTCCTCAATATAATCCTTACAAAAATGATGGAAATTACCAATTCAGATGCCGGTACCCTGTATATAATAGATGGCGGCAAACTACATTTCCGTATCCTAAAAAATAACAGCCTAAATATTTTTCAAATCGCAAGTTCGGGTGAAGAAGCGAGCTTGCCTCCGATTACTTTGGATAAAGATAATATCGAAAATGTGAGTGCCTACGCTGCCATTCATAATAAGATTATTGTCATAGAGGATGTTTATAAAAGTGACCGGTTTAACTTTGCCGGACCCAAAAATTACGACAAAATGACCGGATACCGCACCCGTTCCATGCTGGTGTTGCCTTTGGTTTCATTTTGGGAGGGAGACCAGGAGGTACTTGGCGTAATCCAGCTGCTTAACTCCGTAAATCCGCAAACCGGTGAGCCCGCACCCTACGATGATATCTCTAATCCCCCCGCCACTATAGCACTTTCAAAAATTGCATCAAATACTTTAGCTAACCTTACGCATATGCAAGAGATTCATCAGTTGTTTCATTCTTTTGTTACCGTAATAACCCAAGCGATGGACGAGCGGTCTCCTTCCACCAAAGATCATACACAAAACGTATCCGCTTACTGCAAGGCTTTTGTGGAATATCTCAGCAACACCTTTCCCCCGGGCCATCGTTATCACTTCAGCAAAAGACACCAGGAACGCCTTGTCATTGCGGCTTTGCTCCATGACATGGGAAAGATTACTACACCGGTGACGATACTGGATAAATCCAGCCGCTTGCTTCCGGATCGGTTTAATGTGATTAAGCACCGCCTTGAAATAAAAAGATACCAGATAGAAATTGACTACTTAAAAGGTCTTATCAGCAAGGAGGTATGCGACAACGGCTCCCTGCTCCTGACTCAGGCCATTCAGTTGATTGAGCATACCAATTCATCTTTTAAGCCGCTTTCTGATGATGAATATACAAAGCTAACCCGGGTGGCCGGCTTTACCTTTAGAGATATCGATGGCAATGAGATGCCTATTTTTGATAAAGCCGATGTGGATTCCCTGCTTATCCGGGTCGGTACCCTCACCGCACAGGAGCGCACAGTCATGCAGAAACATGTGGAAGTAACCGGCAGGCTTTTGGACCAAATCACATTTTGGAAGTACTACAGAGATGTACCCAAGTGGGCCAAAGATCATCACGAATTTTTGGACGGATCCGGCTATCCTTACGGCCTGAAAGCAGAAGAGATCGCTTTAGAATCCTGCATTCTTACCATTATGGATATTTTTGAAGCCTTGACTGCAACCAACCGGCCTTACCGCAAGGCTATGCCGCCTCACAAGGCACTTGAAATTTTGCAGGGCATGGCGGACGAAGGTAAGCTACATAAAGAATTGGTCAATATATTTGAAGAGAGCAAGTTGTGGGAAAGGCTGGTGGGCGAATGAAATTGAAAATATACGGTTGCCGCGGCTCTGTGCCGATAGCGCATAGTCCTGCCTCAGTCTATGGCGGAAATACTTCATGTATTGTTATAGAAAGTATGGGATACACCTTTGTTTTGGATGCGGGCAGCGGGCTTAGCCAATACGAAGCGGATTTGCGTACACAGTCTCCGAGCTATATGAGTGAAATAAATGCGCCTGTTGATATTCTGCTAAGCCATTTACATCTGGATCATATCATTGGCCTGACAACTTTTAGCCCTATATGGGGTTCCTCTGCCGGTGCGCGGATATTTACATGCTTGCGCGGGAAAGGATCCTTAAAGGAGCAAGTGTTTGGTGCTTTTGTACCGCCTTACTGGCCCTGCTCAATGGTGGAAGAGGCCAATGTCAGCTGTATTCCGATTATGGCTGAGGATCCCCTTGTTTTAGGTCCGCTGACGATCACCCCCTTTGGTGCCGTACATCCCGACGCTACCCTGTCCTTTCATATTACGGACGGCAAAAGCACATTGGTACACCTTTTGGACAGCGAAACCGGCCTGATGGCAAAAAAAGATTATTCACAATTGATAGAATACTGCCGCGATGCGGATTTGGTTGTATTTGACGCAGCCTATTCCCCCGAGGATTATCCGGAGAAAAAAGGCTGGGGCCACTCTACCATAGAGGATGGATTTAAGCTGGCAGGCCTTTCGGACTGCAAAAACATGCTTTTTTCACATTTTAGCTTCGAATATAGTGACGAAGCTTTAGCTGCCTTGGAGGCCCGTGTCAAAGTCATGGGAAGCCACTTCCGGTTTGCAAGGGACGGGCTGGAAATTGATTTAGTATGAAAACAGCAAAAAAATGGGTTAGTTTTGGTGTAGTGGGGCTGTTCCTTGTTCTGTTTGTATGGAATCCTTTGTGGATGCTGGAATACCGGCTACAAGACAGTGTTTATCAACGGCCGGGGATCCCCTATCCAAACATCATAGTGATAGGCATAGACGAGCGGGCCTTGTATGAATTTCACCAATGGCCTTTTAGCAGGCATGTTTGGGCAGATGCCGTAAATTTCTTAAACACTTATGAGGATGCACGGCCTGCGGTCATTGCTTTGGATATTCTGTTTACGGAACCGGGCTGGGATCCTTATGCGGATGCCGCCCTTGTAGAGGCTGTAGCGCAAGGCGGCAATGTTGTGCTGGCCTCTTTGGTGGATACGGGTTTTGATGTCTACAACCTCACATTGGATATTGTACTTACGGAGTATTTACAGTCCTTCCCTGGCCTGCGGCCGCATGGCACACATGGTGTGGTCAATGGAATGCGGGACAGAGACGGGATCGTACGCAATGCACCGCTGCGGCTGGCGTTTGGCGGTCAAATGCTGTACACTTTTCCTTTGGCGGCGGCGATGATGTATACCGGGCTTGATGCACACCAGCTTATTGGCTCCGCTGCGCCGGACGGCCACCATTACACCGCCATACGCTATACCGGAATGCCGGGAGAGTTTATTTGGTTTTCTGTATCGGATTTGTTTGACGGCTCCATTGACCCTATAATGTTTGCCGGGGCCATTGTACTCATCGGCCCTGCGGCCCTGGGTATGACGGACAGCTACCCCGTACCCATTACCCATGCCGACCCCATGCATGGCGTGGAGATTCATGCCAATGTACTGCAGATGATTTTAGAGGGGGATTTTAAACAGCGGTTGCCGGATGCACTAAATGTATTGCTTCTTTTGGTAATCCTAACCGCCGCCATGCTGAGCGGTGAGTTCCTGAATATCCGTTACAACCTGATATTATTTTTAGCCATGGGAACCGGATATATCTTTGGCGCCCGGTTTATCTACCAACAGGGATTGATACTGCCTTTGCTGGGCCCTTTGCTGACATTGGCTGTAATATTTTTGTATCAGCTGGCCTACGGATACATCTTGGAAATTATTGAAAAGGCACGGATGCGCAGTACCTTTAAGAAATATGTAGATCCCGGGCTGGTGGACAAACTGATAGAAAGCAAGGAGGCTGACGGTGATGAAGTTGGACGCAAAAAACACATTGCAGTCCTTTTTGTAGATGTACGCGGCTTTACACCGATGACAGAAGCCTTGCAGGATACACCGGAATTGATGGTGGAGATACTCAACAGCTACCTGGATTTGACGGCATCCTCCATATTTAATAACGGCGGCAGTGTAGATAAATTTATTGGTGATGCCACTATGGGGCTTTTTAACGGCTTTGTTCCTTTGGATGATTATGTTTACAAGGCTGCGCTGGCTGCCTGGGATATGGTCACGGGCGCAGAGGCCTTAAACATCAGAATCAAGGAAAAAACAGGCATAGACTTGGGCTTTGGCATAGGCATACACTGCGGCGATGCGATAGTAGGAAACCTTGGCCCTTCCTTCCGCAAGGATTACACAGCGATAGGTGATGTGGTGAATACAGCCTCGCGTTTAGAATCTAACGCCGGGCGCTCTCAAGTGCTTATCAGCCGCGAGGTGTACAACATGGTAAAAGACCGGATGGATACGCAGTTTTTGGGGGAAATAACCCTCAAGGGTAAAAAGGAGCCTATGGAAACTTTTTGTATAACCGGATTAAAAACCAAAGAACAAAAAAATATTCCCAGACTGAAGGAAACTACAACAACGGCGTTTTGATTGATTGGCGAGGGCTAATATATTTATTCTTTGGTATAGGAAAAGCGATGAGGAGCGTGTTGGTGATTAAAAATCTAGTGAGAAATTTACTTGTCTTAATGGTCATATTGGCTTTGCTTCCGGTTTATTCCGTTTATGCAACTGTTGTTTCTACTTTCGCCGGAACCGGCAGCCATGGCAGCCACGATGGAGAAAACGCTCAGTTTAATTTGCCTCATGGCATTTTTGCCGGACAGGACGGACGGCTTTTTGTTGCGGATACACACAACAATTTGATACGCACAATCGATGGCTACGGCGTTACGGAGCGTGTTTCCGGAGATGTGCTGACCCGGGATGATAACCGCTTCCCCGCAGGATATCACCGCGATGGCCGCAATGCCTTGTTTAACCGCCCTACAGGCGGGCTGGCGGCAGGGGATGGCCGTTTGTTTATCGCGGATGCCGCCAACCATGCTATCCGTGTCATTGACGGTGACACTGTCTATACCTTTGCGGGCGGAAGACAAGGACATATTAATGGAAGCCGCGGAAGCGCCCGCTTTAACTGGCCGTCGGCCATTGCCGCAGATAAGCAGGGCAACCTTTTTATCGCGGATACACTCAACCATAGTATACGGCGCATTGATTATCAGACAGGAAGGGTAACTACCCTGGCCGGTGCCCGCGGCCGGTATGGATATGCCGACGGCCATGCGGTGCAGGCCTTGTTCAACAGTCCTATGGGCATTGCGGTTTCTGATGACGGCAGTACGGTTTACATTGCGGATACCGGCAACCATGTTATACGGGTCATTGAAAACAGGCAGGTACGGACTTTAGCGGGTACTTTAATATTGGATGACGAGGAAGTACCGGCCGGCGGTTTTGCCGACGGCTATGCGGCGCGGTTTAATTTGCCGCAGGGGCTTTTCCTTTGGAATGAAGGGCTTATTGTTGCTGACAGTGCCAACCATCGCATACGTCTCGTGACGCACGGAGGCAAAGCCTCCACACTGTCCGGTACCGGCGAGCCGGGGTATGTAAACGGCGTAGAGGCACAGTTCCACTTCCCAAGAGATGTATATATAGTTAACGGCACACTCTTTATTGCGGATACGGGAAATAATGCCGTGCGGTATATAAGAAAAGGAAGGTGACATTGATGAGAAAAATTGCAGCGCTACTCATTACATTAACTTTAGTATGTGGGCTAACCATCCCCGTAGCAGCGGCGGAGCATGAAGGGCGCAATTATGTGGTTTTTAGGGTTGAGGGCGATTATGCAACAGCTACACGCGGCACACCTCACGAATTTGCTGCCCGTGAAGGGCTGCGCTTGGGTGAGGGTCATACGCTGTCCACAGGACGGGATTCCTTCGTTTATATAAGGGTTGACGAAGATTCGCTGGTAAAAATGGATCAGCAAAGCCGGGTTTCTGTGAGCCGTGCCTCCAGGGAACGTTTGTCCCTAACCGTGGAGAGCGGGAATGCCTTAGTAAGCGTTGCCCAGCAGGTGCAGGGCCGTACAATCGAAACCCGCGTGGGAAATACCGCGCTGACAGTACGCGGTACCTTGTTTGTGGCGGGACGCAGTGATGAAACCGGTACAATAATCATCACTATGCTGGAGGGAAGCGGCGAAATTGAAGGCACCATGGTGGAGGCCGGCTCTGTTTTCCGCATGGACGAAGCAACCGGAGAGATGTCCATGATCAGCGGCCTGGATGTGCATGAGATGGATACCTTTACGCTGCAGGCCGTGTGGGATTATCAGGATTTACTGCTTGAGATAGGCGTGGTTGACAGTGATATGCTGGCTGCTGTACCGGTGCTTATGGCACAGCGTCTTTCTGAGTCAGAAGTAAGAGACAATCAGGCACCACAAAATGAGTTGCCGGATTCCGGCAGTCAGCCGCGTCCGTCTAATAATAACAGGCCTTCATCCGGCGGCGATTCCGGAAATGGAGGTACCGGAAACGGAGGAGGTACAGGAAGCGGAGGTACGGGCAGCGGAGGTACAGGCAGTGGAGGTACAGGAAGCGGAGGTACAGGAAGTGGAGGTACAGGCAGTGGAGGTACAGGAAGCGGAGGTACAGGAAGCGGAGATGCCGGCAGCGGAGGCACAGGAAGCGGAGATGCCGGCAGCGGAGGCACAGGAAGTGGAGATGCAGGAAGCGGAGATGCAGGAAGCGGCGGTACCGGCAGTGGAGATGCCGGAAGCGGCGGCACACCTCCGGCAATATATGAAGTAACCACCATCGCTTGCTTACAGCGTATTGCCGACGGCCACCCGGATAACTGGGCAAACACACGCTTCTATCTGAGGAATAACATTGGTAATTCAGTGATGGGTTTGGTTTCTTTTATAATCCCATCCTTTGCCGGTGAATTTAT
>Ga0131853_10025694_pt1 | contig 10608 bp, 2 predicted proteins | sample TergutLab28metaG_FD_92764 | JGI IMG/M metagenome (GOLD analysis project Ga0131853, IMG submission 92764) | Labiotermes labralis P1 segment gut microbial communities from Petit-Saut dam, French Guiana - Lab288 P1 (version 2) (version 2) | ecosystem: Host-associated > Arthropoda: Insects >... | reverse complement strand
GCTAGACAAGTTTAAAATATGGTAGAGCTAGACAAGTTTAAAATATGGTAGAGCTAGACAAGTTTAAAATATGGTAGAGCTAGACAAGTTTAAAATATGGTAGAGCTAGACAAGTTTAAAATAAAATACTGGGCAGAGAAGGTGTAATCCGCATGCCGGATAACTAGCACAAAAGTACAGACAGGCTCATAATAATTAATATATTTTATTTTTCCATTACTACAATTATTCCGCGAAAAGACATCAATATTACATTGTGTGCACATTGTTTGTTTTGTCGTTTAGATACAAGCAGCAATGTAGTAACATAATTAATATTTACACTTTATTCATCTTAGCGACGAAAAGACACGTGTCTTATAGGCTCCCATTCTTCCGAATTTAGTTGATTACCTTCTATCCTCTCACTTTTCGTGGAATTTGCACTCCAATCACTTCCAAAAAAACAGAACCGGGTGATTTGGAAATAAACACTTCTCCGTTAAAATGACTGTCAAAGGCTCCACATTGTTAGGTAAGGCCAATAATTACTATAATTCTTTTATTTGCGCTTGTGTGAATATACTGTCCCAGAATTTCAAAACACTTACATATCTGGGGCCGGTTACTCTGACAATTATTTTATGGTTTCCCTCCTTCACTCTTTGCATATTCAATTACCTTACTGTATAACATTCTACCGCTGCTTCCTTCTCTACCGTTTCCAGTTTATTGCTATAATTAACATTTCGTTCGACACCTTACCAACATGGTGCCTCGAAAAATTCATTAAATGAACTGTGAAGTTATTCTATCCCTAACATAATCAGATTAAATTTGATGTTCGTGTGACTGTGCATCCTTAATATGTAATGAGTTTTGAGACAAACTTGATGCAACAATTATGATTTATTAATCAACCACTAGCTCAACATGTTTCGAGCATCATTATGTCCATCTTCAGAAGCGTAAGGCCGTATAAAACTGCATATGGTTTTCAGCACTTAATGTGCTGGTTGGAGTCTTAGAAAGCCGAGAGGCAGGTCGTGTGCACAGTGTACAGGCTGTTATTCGAATAACAGCCTGTACACAGTGCACACGACCTGCCTCCCGGCTTTCCAAGACTCCACGCAGCACATTAAGTAATGAAAACCATGTGCAGTTATATAAGGCCTTGCGCTCCTGAATATGGGCACAATGGTGCCCGAAATATGTTGAGTTAATGATTGATTAATAAATCATAATTGTTGCATCAAGTTGGTCTCACAAATCGTTTCCTAATCAGATTAATTTAAAACTTCAATACATATCAGCCAAACTGCATGGAGTTAGGTTTCATGTTCGCAGCCATATATAACACACTCTGTGACTAGTATTTACCATCTTTCTTTATTATGAGCTGCAAGTTAAAGCAAGGTATTTTGCATTCTTTCGTTTCTCTTATTCGTCCCAAAATGTAAACACTACGTCTTTAAAAGAGAGAACGTACCATTCCCTCAAAATCAATTTCCCTTTCACCGCCCTAAAACCAGTGTTATGTAGGAAGCTCATATAAGGAAGGATTATTTTAACTGCAGTAAATTTACAGAATATTTCTGCATCCAGTCTCCTATGACGTGTCACGATATTAACAGTATCCCTGGAAATTACATCAAATTTTTCATTGTCAGTTGGTCAAGTTGTTTATATATACAGTAGAGGAACAGTATACCTACAACAACTGGATAGACGTATTCTGATTGTTAGAGCAACGCCTTCTTCATAGTTTTCCGGTTGACATTGAGACAGACGGGCTGTTTGTCCCGGAAGATGAAGACACTACCATTCATCGAACAGGCGATGACTATTTACCAATCAGCACCACGACATCCCATAAGACACGATTCTTCAAAATCTAATAATATGAACAACCAACTATATGCAACATTAATTGTATTCTATTAACCTTTTGATGCCTAATATCAACTATAGTGGTCGTACCGCACCGCTAACCTCTCAAGTTGCATTTTATATATTTATTCAAAAAATAATAGGTACTGAATATTTTAAACATGGTATATACTCTCCGTTTTTTCTCTTCAAAATGCAGTTTGTTTCATAATTCTAACACATTTTATATACAGAGTGTGTTAAATTTAAAAAATAATTCCGGCGCCAAAAGGTTAATAATCCCAATCAGTTCAACATGTTTCGGGCTATAATTTCGCCCATCTTCAGGAGCACTAGACTGTGTTTACAGCTTGTGTTATAATGCATCAACGATGCTGCCGGCTGGTAACTTGGATCATCCAGGTGCACTAAACCACAAGCTGTAAACACAGTCTAGTGCTCCTGAAGATGGGCGAAATTATCGCCCGAAACATGTTAAGCTGATTTGGATTATTAATAAAATAACATTATTGTTGCATCTAGTTCGTTGTTTATATTATTATATCATTGACGCACGGTCACACAAATATCAAATCTTCAAAATCTCTTTTTTTGTGTGACAGTAGTTGTGAATATCTGTTTCGTAGATTCGGAAAAATGTTATTTTTCCGCTGGAATGAAACTGAAGTTATTTTCTGAGTTTCCGATACATTATTGTTGTACCTACACTAAACAATATCTGTGTGAGCCCAAAGAAAATTTAATCCACATACCAACCTCAGACGGTTTGTCAGTCGGCACTCGTGTTACGAAGCTTCGATTTCCTAACCAGTATTTTTAGTGGTTACAGGTAATGCAGTTTTGGGATTACGCCGTTGTACTCGTACATGCAACAGGAGATTCTTTTGAACTACATGAGCGCGGTACATCCTGGGAGCTGCTGTTAGGGTCTGCTTGCGTACCGAGCGGAGGCTGACTGACGAATCCTGTAGGATATTCAAGGGATTACTTCCAAGTCTACTTGTCGATGGTTTGGCACAATAAAATGATGTGTTATATTGAAAATATTGCAATGTGAAAAACTTTACAAGCCGGGTCCAAGAGATAAATTACCGGAATATCAGGTTGTGCTCTAAATACATTAGTTTTATAGTGAATTGAAAAGTGGCCGAGAGAAAAACTGCGCGTCATAATAAAGCGTGTTTCGTATTGACCTGTACAGCTATTATTCATAACTTATAGTTATTATTATAATATTTATTATTATATTTATTGTTATATTTATTATTATTATTATTATATCGGAGTCTTGCACTCGGACTCTTACGTCATAATTACATATATTTACACGGGTCGTTCATCCATTTTGAAACTGACAAAATATCAACACCTTAGCATGAAATTCAGGTTTTTGTTTTGGAGGGAGAAGTCAGCCGGCCCATGTAACACCTTACTTCTTGCATAATAGTAAGCTTCTTCTCGAATGTGACGCTCCAGTTGACTGTGGAATCCCTAGCGCACATCACAGTTCCATGTGCAAAATTAGCCCTCTTTACGTATGCAGTGATCAAATATGACAAGTGATTTTTTCGAACATTTACCTCTCTCATCTTGCAGTGTCTATTTGTAAAAGTTGTTATTCCCTGTCTCATACTACTAGTAAGGCTGTAACAAAAATTGGACCTTAAATTTTGTTCTGATTTCCGCCAGCAAATAACAAAAGGATAGGTGCTAAAAACGTGGAGTGTCGGTAGAACGAACGGATGAATGGTCAGCCCCACCCCCATAATCGTCAGAAAATGGGTACCTTTAATTATAGGTACAAGGAAAAGAAATTACTTTTCTCTTTGCCATTGTAATTTTTCGTTCGCTCTAAAAAGTGCAGTGGTCACCTCTTCAACATTCAGAAACCAAACGCTTCAGTTTTCCAGCAGAGTTAGCATGTGTTTCATTTGACTCTCGCAAAGCACATTATTTCTTTAAACACCACCAACCTACTGGTCTTTAAATGTCTGCATCACTTTTCCTTTCTACCTTTACGACCTACGCCTCCACCCTCTTTGAGGTAGGTCCTGGTACCTGCATCTCATGTTACTTCAAGTGAATGTGAGTTTTAACTTATTTTCTCTTGTACAATTCTCTTGTTCTAAATATTATATAGCATATAATGTTAGGATGATTGGATTGCAGGATTGGAAAGAATCGTGCAGGAAGCAATCGTGAATCAATAAAGGTACAATCACGGCATATACGTGACGGGAATGAGAAAAACCACAAATATCTCAGTATAATCAGCGTAATCTTAGTAATTAACCAACTTGATGCACAAAATCTTATTTTATAACAAGTTTATTATATGCCTCTACATGTTTTGAGCACTATGTGCTCATCATCAGGAAGTCAAAATTGTATTATACAGCATCTGGTATCGTCACACCTGTAGGTGGCCGTCCCGTGCACGGGACGGCCACCTACAGATGAGCACATAGTGCTCGAAACATGTAGAGGCATATAATATACTTACTGTAAAACAAGATTTTGTGTATCAAGTTGGTTAGTTACTAAGATTATACTGAGATGCACGTTCAGCAAAACATCAAAATTTATAATCAGTGTGTCAATCGAGATCCTAAAAGCGTTTACCTACCGAATGCAGTTTACAACCAACACTGCTCGATCTGACTTGCTAGGTACGCTTGGTAGAATTGTTTAAATGTACCAAGTGTCGTGTTATTCATGGCTACAAGACATGTTGTATGCTAGCAAGTTCCATGCCATTAACACTGGTGTTAAAGCAAGGAGTGAGCAGATCGTGCAACAGTAGCGGTGAGTGATGTTCTAGTGTAGAAGAAGAAGCCACTTGACACGAACATGGATCGAGTAACACGATGCTTTACTGGGGCCGATTTTCAGTTCTAAGCACGTTAGGTTTCTTCGTCTATAGTCCCATAACATCTACTTGAACTTCATCCATCACTACCTACATCGAGTATGGTCTGAAAATTTTCTGTTTCGTACTTAACTACTTTTCTTTTTTAAGATTCCATAGCTAACACTTTCTAACACTTCTCAATTTATTTGTCTTTCTATTTTAATTGAGAATTACGAACAATCCATGACCCACACTTGATGACGTATTGTCAATCAAATAGGAAGATACGAAAATAACTCCCGCATTGTAATTCTTGTGTTTGTCCGTACGAAAATGTAACAAGTACAGATTCCAGTGGCACGCGGTGGCGCAGTTGGATGAGGCAAAGCGCTACAAGCAGGAAGTTCGCGGGTTCGATTCCCGGTGGTGCCATTGGAATTTTTCATTGACATAAACTTTCCGGCCGCACTATGGTCCTGAGAGTCGACTCAGTCTCTAACGGAAATGAGCAAAACGAATATTTCCTATGGGGTAAAGTCGGCCGATGTGTGTGGGTGACAACCTTCCCACCTTCATGGCCCGATTTTCTTGAAATCTGGGAGCCTCAACTTCCTGGAACCCTCAGGGACTCTCCAAACCTCTAATGGGATTGCTTGTTACAAATTCCAGTAACTCGAAGTTCCAAATAACACACTTAATTGAAAATCTACAGATAAACGTCATCATAACTGATCTGTAAGACTAAATTCAGTGTTTTAAGAAATTCTAAGGAAATTATATTCTCAAGTAAATATTATAGATTCTTTGTCTTAAATTTTTAGGTACGAAACACTTCTTCATTTAACTGATTTATTGTTTTGTTTCGATTATCTGTTATGCCACATTAACACACACATATGTCCTTTAAATTCGAATTGTGGCCATTTACGGAAAACAAATCCCTGTCACAGAATTTATATAGTCAGTAATTTTCATTGACTACAATTTTACCTGAAAGCAAATTATTTGGGACAATCAAATTACTGTTTAAACTTATTTGGATTGGAAGTCCAGGATCTGCTTATAAATTCCACATACATCTGTTTCCTTATACTTGCCAAATTTTGAATTTTTCTGACTTATTTATGTGAGGTATGAAACTAAGTTCGAGAAAGCTCTACGTCTTTCAGGCTGTTTTATTATTTACATTTTTATGTGAACTGTCAGGAAAGACGGCGTTGTGTTCCTCTCAATCCAGAAAACTATTCTTCATCTAGAACATATTTATTTTAAACTCGTCTTCTCATTTATCTGTTTAATAAGCTGAAATATTATGTTACGTCTAATCGAAAAGGATGTTACCTAGAGAGAATAAACTTGCAACGTGCAGTCCAGTGCACTGTGGATTTGTCAATGTCTTGTTCTATGGTTTTAGGTGGATGTAAAATTTCATCCTTCCCCTGGGTAAATAAAACAGGATTCTGAAGATAACTTTGAATGCAAGAGAGAATATGTAAAAGAAGTTCTGAAAGAACTGGATAGTGACATCATTGACAAAGTTCATTCTTCACCAAATATTATTCGACTGAGTAAATCGAAATCACTATTGAATCTGCTATGACATACGTAATATTATTGATTTGTTTGCATCTGAATAGGCCATCTGGCGTTACGACACGGTCCGCATGGAAGAAATCAGCTCCCACTGGAAAGATTTTCATGAAATTTGATGTTTGAGTATTTTTCGCAAAACTGCCGAAAAAATCATGTTGCATTACAAGCTGACAAAAATAATAGGCACTTCACAGGAAGACCTATTTGCAGTTATGACAATATCACGCTTAGAATTTTTTACAATGAGAAGGGTTTCAGAAAAGTTTATAGAGAAAATCAAAATACAAGTTTTATGTTCAATAAAGTTTGCCCGACAATCGTGTTTTTTTTTTTTTTAGTTAGTGTGGAAAAATATCTTACAACCGAATAGGACACAGAAGCCAACATAATACAGCACAAGCACTTTCCATACCAAATAATTAAGGCTCAGAAATACACTTGGAATACACAACTCTTAAAGGTTTTCCACATCAACTATGGTTACATGAATGTGCCTCAGTAGTCAGATTTAAGTAAACTGCCTCTCTGTTTCTAATAAATTCCTAATAGTTGAAGCGATGCAACCTTCCTTGATGTAATACACAAAATTAAGCTTTATAAATATAAGAATTTCTCAGTTTTTAAGTAAAATCATTTCCGCTATTACGCGAATTTCTTTAACGCGAATGGACTATAATGCAATTGATGAACAGGTGAACGACTTTTTTATCGGCCGGACTTTTCGCATACGCGTGTTGGATGTTACACAACTGCAACGACAGGTGTGAAGATAGAACGTTTGGATGACGAGGAAAATTTGTCTGATTTTACACTTGTTTTGTTACACGATTTTCTGCAAACAGAATTATCACAAGAAAGCAAATATCGCGCATAGCAGAAACAACTGTCTTCTATCACTGACCAAGTGCTTAATATTTTTCCTTTTTCCATACAGGCAAATTTAGCAATAAATGCCTACAAGCGGCCGCGAAACATCCGTTCTACATTTTTGTATTATATTTGTCAAACAACTACGCAATATATGTTACCAATTATCTGTTTCTTATAGCACTCCCACATGTTTCGATGTTTACATATCATCATCAGGGAATTTATATTATGTACACTAAAGTTACAAAGTAATAAAATGGAAAGAGTTATACAAGTTGTTGTTACAAATATTTGATAGACTAAAAGCATTTAAACATTGTAAGATATGTCAAGCTGCTTACAGTTCTTAAAATGTGTGCAGAATTACAGTTACTTAAAATGGTTCTATGAGGTGGTTGTATATACAACAAATTTGATCTGAAATTGTATTTTCTGTGTGCCCAATCCTGCAATGAATTGTAGTGAATCTATAGAGTGATACTAGAATATTATATTAAATTTTGCATTAGGCAATAGACTTACTCCGTTTGCAGAGCTTTCTGTGTGAATGTTTTGCTGGGAATAGATATCCAGTTACGTGGTATGGTCTTGGTACTGCCCACTGACGTTATCCCGTACGTAAATAAGGTTGAAGTCATTGACCTTCTATTCCTCGATCAATACGCCCTGTTTTTTGTAGGTATGTACAAAAAGTTATTGTCAGCAATTCATTTCCTCTCCCTTATTACATGTTTTTAGCGATTCTATGGTTTTCTCTGTGCTTCCGTATCCATGGTTGTTGTTCAAAATATATAATTCATTAGACGAATTTGTGTCATTGTTTCAACGTACCTTGCATATTCCCGATGTCTAATTTCAAGACAGTTTCCAGTCTGGCCAATATATGAACAAGTACATATTGTACATTTTAAAATTTTTATACCACAATAGTTTTTCGTTTCTTGTGGTGATTTATTACAAACGTGATTGTATAAAGTATTGGTAGCTCGAAAGGCGATGTTCAGATTAGAATACTGTAATAAATTACAAGCGCACTATATTATGTGAATTTGCATTTTTTCGACAAATATAAACTATATTAAGTTCAGAGTATATACTATGTCAAGATTTTGTTCTACATATTTTTCAGCTCATGGTTTGTAAATAATCCTACGTGTATTTTTCGCCACTGTACAGCTTAAGTAAATTAAAGAAAAGCTTCATTAACTACAGCAGTTTCAGTTTTTCGGCATGATGTTTGCTAGACGAAATGAGTTGTGTGCCCTGTTGTTCTTACGCATCGTTGGATGTCTGGGAACTTTAGAGATGTGTAATTGTCACTTTCATAAAAGAAACATCCTGATGTACGAAAACAGTAATTACTCATGACATGAAATTCACTTGTCCAGTCACTTAATGGTATTCCATCGCATCACTAAAGCATGCCTCAATTTGCAAGGACGAAGGTTCGAGCACCGCCCTCTCTGTGTTTTAGCAGTTGTGGGTTAGATGGTATCGTTGTGTTCCGACAGTTCCTTGCCTACATCAACATCAGCGAACAGGCTGCTGGCTGAACTGTGAGCATTCAATACGGCCTTCAATTTGGCCAGCCCCATGTTCCAGAATCCTGACACTGAGAGGTCCGTTACCCAGAATCAGACAAGCCTTTATATTTTATGTCCAGTATGACTTTATTTGTTCCAGATTTTCCTCATAGTACTGTCTTTCCATTACATTTTGACCATACAGCTACGTGGAAATTTGTTTACATTGTTTTCTGAAAAATATTTTACTGAGAAACATCCGCAAATTTTTAAAAAGCCTTAGGATTTTTCAATGTATTTTCATATGTGATGTACATTGATATCCTTCTAATTGGCACGAAATGTGTAGAATGGAATTTTGTAAAGGAGGTAGCGTTTTTCCATTCCTCAGTCCGCATCATTTTCCAGCTATAATTACTTTAGCAATTTCGACAAATTTTCATACTGAATTGCCTCGCGAAATTAAAGGAAATAGCTAAAAAATTCTCACGGTAATTGATGTTCCATCCGCAATAAGCTGGTCTTCCTCGCCATCTCTAAATGTGAACATAAAGATACACATTGCTGACCTTAATAATTTCCTCTCTACCGAATTCCTTTGTACGTTCATGAATCAGAGAGGTGCATGGTAATTTCAAATTCCCTAAATTGTTCTCTTTGCACTCAGTCTCAATGCCGTGAGACGTGATGTGCAGCCAGCGTCCATTCTCCTTCTGGTAAGCACTGCAGATAAAGTTCTTCAAGTCATTGAGCGACGTCATGTGAAAAGCGTTATACGTGGAAGGACTGCACAAGTAACGTATTCCGGTAAAGGAGGAAATCTCAGAGTAGAGAACTATACCTTTAAGTACTGCATGAAAAAAGATGGTGTAATATCAAGAAGTCTTCTTGGATACGGAGCCATGTCGATTGGCAAATGCCGACGTTTCGTGCGATCATGTTGCCTAGAAAATGTGTGCGGCATTGTTTCAACTGCGTTTCGAATTCTGCATGTCCCACAAAGCTGCTTCCAAGCCTGCAGACTCGTCATATTGTAGTGTGTCGTTATGTTCACTTGATTCTCTAGTGTTTTTACTGGCACAGATTCTTATTTCGGAATACGTCTCTATTGAAGATAAACATTCAAGTGGCCGGAGTATCTGAAAATTTAAGATTATTGTTGGTTATTCCAGATAAACCATAGATTTTTGTCGCTTCTCTTACAAGTTTTCAATGCATCACGTGTGCGATTGACCTTGTAGAAAACAGTCATCAGGAGGCTGCTGCCTGCGATTGCTGTTAGACTGGAAGAAGGAAAGAGTCACCCTGTTTTCCTTGTCATAAGCCAGTGTGGCAATTTAGAGTAAAAACTGTGGTTTTGTGTTACAAGAATGTGAAAATGTACAGAAACTAAAAACTGTTAGTTTGTTTATCTCACTCTGTTACTTTAAAATACATCAAAAATGTATGTGAAATATCAAAGGCAAAATCAGTTACACGGAGGAGACTGAGGACGTATAAAAATAATACTTTTTAAATGCTTTAATACCAATTACAAGAATTTCATATTGTACAGGTGAGTATTGTACAGGTCAGTATTGTACATGTGAGTATTGTACAGGTCAGTATTGTACAGGTCAGTGTTGTACAGGTCAGTATTGTACAGGTAAGTATTGTAAAGTGAGTATTGTACAGGTCAGTATTGTACAGGTAAGTATTGTACAGATCAGTATTGTACAGGTCAGTGTTGTACAGGTGAGTATTGTACAGGTCAGTATTGTACAGGTCAGTATTGTACAGGTCACTATTGTACAAGTCAGTATTGTACAGGTGAGTATTGTACAAGTGAGTATTGTACAGGTCAGTATTGTACAGGTAAGTATTGTACAGATAAGTATTGTACAGGTCAGTGTTGTACAGGTG
>Ga0131853_10025693_pt1 | contig 10608 bp, 13 predicted proteins | sample TergutLab28metaG_FD_92764 | JGI IMG/M metagenome (GOLD analysis project Ga0131853, IMG submission 92764) | Labiotermes labralis P1 segment gut microbial communities from Petit-Saut dam, French Guiana - Lab288 P1 (version 2) (version 2) | ecosystem: Host-associated > Arthropoda: Insects >... | reverse complement strand
TTTAGACTTACTTTCTATGATAACAGATTTTACAAAAGTTTCTGGCGGTCTTAATTTTGCTCAAGCAGTTGAATTAGGTGTAAATAAATTATCTGCAATGAGTAAAGAATTAAATATTCACATTATTGGAATATTACAATTAAATAGATCTACAGAAGCAGATATTAAATGTCACGATGTAAAAGATCTACAACGATTTAAACCAACTAGAGCTCAAATAAAAAATGCTGGTGCTTGGGTTGAAAGATGTAGATATACAATCACAACTTTTAGAGAAAAAATGTATGCTGAATTATATTTACAACCTGAGCAATATGAAGATTTAGTCGATATTATGGAATGTCAAGTTGTAAAAGGAAATAACTTTAAAATAGGCAGAACTACTAGAGCAATATTTAATGGTGAATATTTTACTATAGATCCTCTTGTTGATTAGTCATTTTCTTCTTTCTTAATTAGTTGATCTATCAAAAGTGAATTTGCTAAAAAATATTCTGAGGCTTCTTCTAATGACTTAAACTTTCCAGAACGATAATTTTTTAAGAAAATAACTAAACTTCCACCGTTAAATTTATAACGATAGCTTGAACCAATTTCATCATCATCAAAAGTACTGGATTCTAATGATAAAATTGCTATTTGTTTCCAAGCTAATATTTTATCAATTCTGTACATACGAGTTCCGACAACTCTCATTTCATATTTAGAAAGATTATCAATTGAGTTTCCGTTTTCTACTTTTCTTGCTAATTCATCAGTTGATAATTCATATTTTTCTAATACTTCTTCCATTATTCTAGGATAATGTTTTTCTACTAATAATTTTTTTATATTAGCAATAAAATCCATTGGATCTAAATTATAATCAAAGGTAAAGAAATATTTAGAATTAGAATTTATGTGGGTTAACAAAATTCCTCTTTCTCCATCTTGAATTTTAATTATCATAGATAATAAGACCGGGGATTTTTTACAAAAATTAACAAACTTTGATTGAAATTTTTCTTCCCATATTTTGCTATTTATTGAAGCAACTAACATATTTGTCCTCCTGACATATTGTGTCTCTAATTATATAGTAATTTGAACAATAAATCAAAGAATCTTATATAATATTTGTAAGGGAGAATAATATGACAAAGATTCAAATGACGATTTATAAGCCTAATTTGGTGAACGGGTACACAAATACTTCGGTGTACAAAGCAATTAAAACATTGCCTTTTGGAGTTGAAGCCGGAGCTTTTCCCGTCGATGGTGGAAAGTTTATAGTAGAAATTAAGGGTCGCAGGTCGGAAATTGCTCTCAATGCCGCTGCAGCTTTTGTTACTGCTTATTCAGGTCAAATCCTGAAAGCAACACAGACTAACGGAAAAAAGGTATATGATATTGAACTCTAATTAAAAACTCAATTTCAAAAAACATTAAGTCCCAGAAATGGGACTTAAGTTAATTTAAATCATATTTAAGGAGATAAAATGAAAGAACCCGAATATATCACAACAGATATTGAGGCGAAGTACAAAATTTTTATGAATCCGGATGCTGATAAAAGAGCAGTAATAAAAAAGAAAGTAGATGAAAATGGCGGTTATTGTCCAAGTAGAAATGATAAAATAGCAGAAAATCGCTGTATGTGTAAACAATTTATGGAACGAGATAGTGAAGGTTTTTGTAAGTGTAGACTTTTTCATAAGAAACTTCGTCCAGCAAAACAAGCCGCTGCATATAAAAATGCGACTCTTAAGTTTAATGAAAAGAAAGAAAAAGAATTAGAAAAACAATTGGCAAAAGAAGAAAAGGCTAAACAAAAGCAATTGGATGCGATGAATGAGTGAACCAGTAAAACGACGACAAGTGGTTAAACCACCAGATGAAGTTTCTATATTAAATCTTTTATATAAAGAAAAAACATATGAAGATGCAGAAGAAGAACTAATAAAATTTGTTAATGAACAAATTAGTGCAATGAATAATAATCTTCTATTTAAAAATATGGTTGAACCAACTTTTTATGCATTAAATCAATCACTAATGAATTATGAATCAATTGCAATTGGTTTAACATCTCTTTATGTAACAGCAAAATTTAATTCTAAAATAGCAGAAGAAAAATATGAAGATCTTTATGCTGAAAAATATGCTGAAGAAAAAATGAAACAAGTATCATTGGGAAAATTAGCACAATTTACTTCGGCAAAAGAAATTGAAATGGCAGTACGTAAAAATTATTTAACTGAATTAAGTCAACTAAAAGCCGAGTGGATTAAAGCTGAATCTAAACGAAGTTTAATAGAGAGATTATCAAAAAATTGGGAATCATATTTATGGGTGTTAAACTCTTTAAGTAAAAATGCTCAAGCTGAAGCAAATGCTTCTGGTATTGGAAGTAAAAATCAAAAAGAATTTGGTGATGAAGGTTTAGAATAGGAGAAAATATGTTTGGAAAAAAGAAGCCCGTTGGTTTAAAGGGTCCGTGGAATAATACAATTCAAAAATTACTTGAACAATCGGTTCCAATAACTGCTGCTAATATTTTGAGTATAGAAAATTTAGAAGATAATAAAGGCAAGTTAATTGCTGAAGTTCAAAAACTTGTTAGAGAAACAGCCGATCTTATTTGGGAAAATTGTGAACAACGTTTTGAAAACTCTATAGAAGAGAAACTTATGAATGATACTATTAAATCGCCGTTTGGTTCTTATTCATATACTAAAACTACTTCAATTCCTCGTGAAGAAATAGAAAAAATAGTTAAAGATGTTATTTCTAAAGGTGGAGAAATTGGAACTAAACCAGATGGTTTTAAAGGTAAAGTAAAGGCCGAATCAAAAAAATAAATTTAAGGAATCAAAATGACTGGTGAACAAAGAGAATATAATTCTTTAATTGCAAAAGCTTTTAACGAAAATAGAACTTATATAAAAGGTGTATTTGAAGGTCATCATATATTTCCAAAAGAAATTTATAGACAATGGAAAAATAAAGAATGGAATAGAATACATTTAACTCCAGAAGAACATGATAAAGCACATGAATTATTAAATATTATTTTTAAAAAACAATTAGAAGAATTTTATAAAGTAAATGCAAAAAGATTTTTAAAAGAGCACCAAAGACATAAACAAAACCGCGAAGCGAATATAAAGAAAAAAGAATTAGGTAGAATAATTCATGAACAAAATATGAAACGTCATTTTGAAAAATTAAGAATTAAAGAAGAGTATAAGTTAAATAATAACATTGCTTATAATTCACCTTGGGGTTCAGTAAAAAATTGGGAAACACTATGAAAACATACTTTATTTCAGACACGCACTTCGGACATAAAAATATTATTCGTTATTGCAATCGTCCATTTAATGATGTTGAAGAAATGAATAATATTATGATTAATGAATGGAATTCCATAATTCAACCGGATGATATAGTTTATCATCTTGGAGATTTTTGTTTAGGTGATAGAGATGTGATTAAAAAATATTTAGCAAGATTGTCTGGTCGAAAAATGATTGTTCTTGGAAATCATGATAAGTATCGTCCAACAGAATATATGGAATTGGGATTTGAATGGTCATCACGTTTTCCAATTATATTTAATCAATTTATGATTTTATCACATGAACCAGTTTTTTTAGAAGCAAATAGTCCCTATTGCAATCTTTATGGGCATTTACATCAAAATAAATATGAGAGTCCAAATGGAAATCACTTATGTGTTTGTGTCGAACAAATAGACTATAAACCAATCTCGTTAGATGATGTAAGTGATATATTTTATGAGCGTGGAATAAAGAGTGAAAAATGAATGTAATAGAAAAAATATTAGAATTATTTGATGAATTAGATGCATTTGAATCAGTTGAACTTCAAGAAGAGTTAACTAAAAGAGGATATGAATTAAGATTAAGTTCTCAAATATTAGATACTAAAATTAAGAAAAATAAAGAATCTAGTTATGGCCTTTTTCTTTCTAATTATACAGAAGATATGAAAATAGCCGCAATTAAAACTGTAAAAAATCTTACGGATCATTTTAGTGATATTATAGATGGTGGTATGCAAAATTTAGGTTTAAAAGAAACAAAAGATTTTTGTGAAAAAGAAAAATATTGGAATGATTGGCCCATTGTATTTGGTAAAAAAGAAAAATTAGAAAAAATAAAATATAAAGTTGAAAATGAATATCAAAGTAGAGTAGTATTTAATATAAAAATTATTAAAAAAGAAAACTTTAAGAATAAAAAATTATATGACCCTAATAGAGAGAAAAACGATAATTGTTTATTAGAAACAGTTGAAGAATCAAACTTTGAATTAAAAGAAAATAATTTTAATAATATGAAAAATATATTTGATTTATGGTCAAAAAATATAGTTCCTCATAATTTAGATATAGAAATAAAATATCCCAACGATGTAGTAAAAATAAAATATCCTAATAGTGTATGTGAGAATCATTGATGAAATTTTATCATAGAACAACTGAAGAAAGATGGAAAGTAATACAAGAAAGAGAAGAACTTTTTGGTGTTGCACCAGGTTGGGATGGATGGCAAATCGCTCATAAAGATTTAGATAGTGAACCAAAAAGAATGCGGTATACATATCTTTCGCCAATTTCAATTGATTGGGGAGAAAATTTTGGTTTTGATAGAGAAAAAAGAACTGTTCTTTTAGAAGTAGAATATGATCCTAAACCAGAAGATGCTTCAATTCATTGTGGTGGAACAATTAAAAAAAGAGAAAGACCAATAAAACATAATTATAATTTTAATCCTCCAAAGGGAAAAATATGTGATCAATTTTCAGTGTTTGAACCAATTCCACTAACTAATATTAAGAGAATTAAATGAAAAAAGCAGACCACACATATTATTATAATGAACAGAAAAAGGTTTTTATATTAAATAGTCTCACATCTTGGTTTACAAAAGAGTTTTCTTCTAAAGAGGAATTAAAGAAATTTATTAAAGAGAATAATATAATATTAGATAAGGTTATATGAAATTAGCAATCATAAGTGATATTCATCAAAGTACTCATTGGAAAAAAATAATTCCTCGTGCTAATGAATTTGATAAAATTATTTTTCTAGGTGATTATTTTGATTGTTTTAAAAATAAATGGCCACATCAAATGAATAATTTTCTTGATATTATTAAGTTTAAAAAAAATAATATAGAAAAAGTTGATCTTCTTTGGGGAAATCACGAAACAAGCTATTTATTAGATGAACGGTGTAGTGGGTATCAACATGATCATTGTTTTGATATTGAAGAAATATTAAAAAAGAATAAAGACCAGTTTGAAATAGTTTCTATATATGATAATTGGATTTTTGCTCATGGAGGTATTTCTGAAATATGGATGAAATGTGCTGGAATAAAAGATATAAATGAAATAAATCAATTATTTAAAGAAAAACCAAATTATTTTAGACATGTTGGACCCGATGCTTACGGTGATAATCCCAATGAAGGTCCGCTTTGGATTAGACCATTTTCTCTTCTAATAAATGCTATTCCAGAATATAATCAGTGTGTAGGACACACCGAACATAAAGAGCCTATGATTAAACAAACACAAAGTAGTATAATAGTTTTTTCTGATACTAGGGAACATAATTATTTAACTATAATTGATACTGAACATAAGGGAATAAAATTTGAGGTTTTAGTACCGAGGAAATAATGAAAGAAAAACCAAAGAAAATAAAAGGATTAAAATTAGTTTTAGAAAATTGTGAAGTACTTTATTTAGATTTATCACATAAACCTTATTATCATTTTAATATTGGGAAAAGTTGTAAATCTTATTTAGGACAATCTGGTGATTTTTTCTTACATGATCATACAAATTATTTTTATTTCAAAATGGATTTAAAAGAGTTTCAAGATAATCTTAGTAACATAAATTATGCTGGAAGAGACGGTGAAACACAGTCTAAAGAAGAATCCTGGAATAGATTTAAGTATAAAGATTGCACATCTATTGGAATAATTTTTGAAGATGATACTGAATATAGCACTTATATTCCATGGAAAGGTGAATGGAAAAACAAAGTACAACATATTAGAATAATTAAAGCTGATAAATATCATGAAGATTTATTAGAAATTTATTTCGATTATAATTTTTATTGGAATCAATTTAAATTTAGAATTTATCTATTTTTTAAAAAAGATATAGGAGACTTCTTTTACAAAGTCTCCCAAATATTTAAGAAAAAATAATTTATTTAAAATCTACTGGGTCCCAAATTAAGTTTATTCTAGGATTTCCCGTCATTAAACTTGTATCAATATAAGATGTTCTATAAGTATTTAATCTTATATTTAATTGAGGAACAGTAAATTGATCAGTTAAATTTAATTTTCCAGTAGTTATTGTTACTGAACCTTCATAAATCATTCCAGTTGGCATTCCAGTTGGCACACTTAAATTTCCATTAAAATAATTAAAAATAATTCTAAAATTAAATTCTTCTGTAAAAGTTTGAATAATACTTTCAGTTTTTATAGTTGACCATTGGCCTAAACCACTAGCAGCTGGTAAAATTCTTACACTTGAAGCAGTTACAGGATGAAATAAGCCGAAACCAATATCTCCGGCAGCTCCTCCTGGTCCAGTCCATCTTGTAGAATGAGTATTTATATAAACACTATTATTTTGATCGTTATTTACAGCCGCAACCATAATTCTCCAAAGACGTTCAGTTGTAACCTCTGGTTCATTAACCCAGGCAAATCTTAATATAAAATTATCTGCAGATGAATCATCTCTGGCAAAATTGAGATCAAATCTAGATCTAGGAATTCTGCCGGCAACAAATGTATGATATTCATTTCCTTCAGCTGGGATTCCTCCACCAGGTAAACTCCTTTCTACAAATCTATGATTAAAACCATATTGAATACATCTTGAAACACCTTCTGGTACAACTGGTACATATAATTCTCTTAAATTATTTCCTTCTTGATAAAATAAATGTCTATTTTCTTTATTATAAACTAATTCTTTATTTTTTAATCCAGTAATTTGTTGTTTATTTTCAAATTCATATAACGGATTATATAATTCTTTTGTTTCATTTCCATCTTTAATAAATAATCTAATTTCATTTCTAGTATAAGTTAAATCTTTATCATTTAGTGTTAGATTATTTACCTCTTCTTTAGATTGTACAATTCTAATTTTATTATTTAAGTTTGTAATTAAAGTATTTATAGAATTCCAGATTGTTGTTAAACTAGAATCAGCCCCACGATTACCAATTATATTTTGAATATCTATAATTGAGGCCCATAAAGTTGTATTATTAAATGAACTTTCAGGATTGTTAACCATTGTACCAATAATAGTAAATAATTCATTAATTTTGGGCCATATATTTTCTGGTTCAAAATCTTTATTTTCATCACTTAAATCTTTAATTAAATCTTCTAAATCTTTTCTTAAATCACTAATTCTTTTAACGATGAAATTTTTATCATCATCAAATATAGCTATTTCACCACGATTATTTAATGTTAAAGTTTCTCCATCTGGATTTCGTAATCTATCTATTATAACTTCCCAATCTGCTCCCCCATGACGATCAGGATTAAACCAAGCTTTTCCTTGAAAATCACTATCTAATACACTATTTGGTGCACCTGCAATTGTAGGTAAAAGCGTTGTTGCATCTATCCATCTTTCAGGTATAGATGGAGCAGTGATATTTAATCTTGCAATTATAAAACTTGTTCCTTTTTCTGGACGAGGTTCTCTAGGAGGTAATTCTGTTTCAAATTGTAATCTTCCAGGAACTTTTAATCCATTCATAAAAATACTATCAGTATAATCATTTGAGGTACCAATTGCTTCTTCTTTATTATCATAAATATATTGTCTTATTGAAGTAATATCACTATTAGATATATTTAATGTTTCACCATTTAGATTATTTATTTTTTCTAAAATATAAGGATGAGATTCTGGATAATTATCATGAGTTTCTAAATCTTCTTCAATATCTTTAATTGATTTTTTAATACCTGTTATGAGTTTAGAATTTTCATTTATTTCAATATATTTTTTATCTATTCCTGTAAACTTAAGAGTATTTTCATTTACAACTATACCTGGTTTTATTTCATCTGGCATTGCAGAATCATCTATCCAAATATGCCACATATTATCCCAATCTAATGTTTCAGAATTTTTTGATTCTTCTTTTAACCAAGCAATTCCTTTAAAACCTATAGCAGTTTTGTTTAAATTTTTAATATAATATATTTTATTATGATCTTGAAGAGGCACAGGATTAATACCACTATAATGAGGTAATCTACTTCCACTTCCAGTTTCACTATCAATAATTACAGGAATTTTTCCTAAAAATAGGTGTGCTTCTAAATTTGTATTATGAGCATTTCCTCCACCAACTGCATCACCAACTGCTTCATCAATATATTCTTTTATCATTGGCGCATTTTCAGTTTTAGAAATAGGTATAGATTCGCCACATAAATTATCAACTCTTTTATTTAAGTTTTCCTCTGCTTCTTCTATAGAATTTCTTATTTCATTTAAAATTGGAGAGTCTGATTTAATTGCAATTTTTCCATCTTCTAAAGTAGTAGTTATTTCATCTGGATATCTAAAATTATCTTTAACTACTTCCCATCTTATATGGCCTTCAATAAATTCATTCCACCAAACCTTTCCTTGATAATCACTTTGTTTACTTCCTTGAATACCATTTTTTGGATAGGTCCAATCTAATTTTTCGACAATATAACTTTCTCCATGTTGAGGTATTGGTATTGGTGGTATACTATTCATATTAGGTAAATCAGATTCGAATTCAATTCTTTTTGGGATTTTAAGTTTATGTAAATCCAAGTGATCAATTCTATCACTTAAACTTTTATCTTCTTTTTCACATTCTTCAATATGGTCAGCTAATTCATTATCTAATCTATCAATTTCTTCATCAACTTTTTCTTCTAATTCAATAATTGTTGCATTTGTTAAGTCAATGCGTCCATCTAATCTTTTAACTTCATCTTCAAGGTCGCCTTCAAGATCATTTATTCTTCCATTTGTTTCTAAAACTTTTCCGTCCGTATAAGTATTTGCACTTTCCCTAGATTCTATAATCAGCTGTTTAATATTTTCCATTAAAGGAGAATTAGGCTTAATATATAATTGACCTACAGAATTAAATCCAATAGTAACATTATCTGGAAAATGAACTCTATCTCGTGATACTTCCCATACACCTTCTCCATCGGCACTTCCTGTTGGATTCCACCATGCTCTACCTTGATAATTACTAAATGGAATTTCTCTTTCAGTGCCTTCTACAATAACTGTTATAAAACTAGGTGGAACTGCTGGAAAAGAAACGTTTAAGTATTGAATTATATAATTATCTCCGGGTTCTCCTTTCAAAGGTAATGATCTTTCTTCTATAAGTAATTTAGGAATTTTAAGATTTTGTGATGATAATTTATTTGCTTGATCATCAGCATATTCTTGTAATTGTTTTATTAAATCTAAAATAAAATCAGAATTACGATTTATTTCAATATATTCTCTATTATTATTTGTAAACTTCAATGTACTTTGATTTAATGATCTACCATCTTCTGAATCAGGAAGTGCCGATTTATCAATCCAAATTCTCCAAGCACTTCCTTGTCTATTTCGTTCATCTAACCAAGCCATTCCGCTATATCCAGGTGCGGACACATTTAAGTGTTTAATAAAATATATTTTACTATAATCTTCTTCTTGTACTTCATTTCCAGTCCCATATGAAGGTAATCCATTTGGGAGTCCTGGTGGTGTTTCATGTTCAATTATAATAGGTATTTTTAAATTTTTAAAATTCTCTATATCTGTATATTCTCGTGATCTATCAACTGCTCTTTCTTCTACTTCAGTAATCATTCTATCAATTTTTCTATCTAATCGAGATATTTCTTGTATTGCAAGTTGTTTTGCTGCATCTATTTCAATTTGTAATTCATCTGTAATTTCATAAATAGCTTCTTTAACTTCTTTAGCCATTTTTAATATTTCAATAAACTTAATTTTTCTCTTTTCAAGATTTAAAAATATATCTTCTATTTGTTTTTCTAATTCCAATATAAATTCTTTAGTGTAAGAAATAGGAATTGCTATTCCACTTTCATCACCAATATATAAAATAATAGATTCATTATCTTTCTTTTCAGTGGGATTTCTATAAAAACCAAGTTGACCGGGTAATAAATTATTAGCATCAGCTTGATTATCAAATCTTTGTATAATTGATCTCATTTATTTCTCCTATTCTTCTCTAACCCACATAAATACAACAACGTGTGGTTGAATGTTATTATGAAATTGTGTTTCACCAGTAGTTTGCATATTATGTCTTTCATGTTCATTGTGTGAATAATCAGCTTGTCTATTTACAACTCCAGGATCAGAAGAAATTGCATTTATTTCATCCCATTTCCCATCAAAATTAATTTGTTGACCTGTATCTGGAGTATTTCCTCTAAACATTCTATCAGTTGCAATATTTGTTATTGGTGGGGGTTGTGTATTATTAGGTATTAAAACTGATAT
>Ga0131853_10025692_pt1 | contig 10608 bp, 6 predicted proteins | sample TergutLab28metaG_FD_92764 | JGI IMG/M metagenome (GOLD analysis project Ga0131853, IMG submission 92764) | Labiotermes labralis P1 segment gut microbial communities from Petit-Saut dam, French Guiana - Lab288 P1 (version 2) (version 2) | ecosystem: Host-associated > Arthropoda: Insects >... | reverse complement strand
TTTTATAAGTGAAAAAAAATAAAAAAATTTTTTTTTTTTTTTTTTAAATAATTTTTTGTGTTTTACACCTAATTTTTTTTTTTTTTTTTTTTTTAATAAAAAAAAGTAGTGGTTATTTTTATTTTTATTTTTTGTTTTTTTTTAAAATTTTTGGTTTTTTTTTTTTTTTTTTTTTTTTTTTTTTTAAATGATTTCCATTTACAGTTGAATGAGTCAGGTCCTTCAGGTCAGTTAATTGTTTTTAATATGTTATTCCTTCTACACAACAGAACATAACTTTGGTAATGCATGGAACCTTTACAGGTGGATTTGGAGGCTCTCCAGTTTTTGACCGAGGTACAACAGGATTTGGAACATCTCCCACCTTTGGTGGTGCTCCCACTTTTGGTGGATCACCAACATTTGGTAGTCCTGGGAAAGTATTTGGATCCTCTTCTTCAGCACCTTCAGGTGAGTTCATTGCAATTGGATGTTGCAGATGAACCTGTCGAGCTCAAGACATGTGAAACCCTGTACATCTTGCTGTGTATTCAATCTGCTATTTTCATTCACTCACTATTGCCAGTGGTTTTTCTCCTCGCACTCTTCCCCCATTTCCTGCTCCTCTGCTTCCTTAATCTTGTTCTGTCATTTTATTCCATAATGTAGAGGTTTCTATTTTATTTAGTTTGTTTTTCTTGTCTTTATGTTTTAGGTAATTTATTGGTGTACCTGAATTAAAATTCTCTTACCAACATGTCCTTAGTGTTCCTCCGACCAGTGTGTACTCCTGTACTATGGCTGCCTGTCTTCACATATTCTAACTGTGCCATATTATCAGTATTATGAGAACTGAATAATTTCAGCAGTTGAACAATATAATGAAATAATTACTTATTTGCATTAGATTGATTTGGTTCACACCTTGATTTTAATTTACGGTGTTCCAAAATCCAGTTTTTGTTTGGTAGTTGTGATTAAAGCCTCATAGTACTTTTATTTATTTTCTTATATTGAATTCTTTTTCAGTTGCTTTTGGATCAGCAGGACAGCAGTCATCAACATTTGAAAGTCTTGCTTCTCAGAACACCATGACATTTGGTAACCTTGCACAAAACCAGAGTCAGGGATTTGGTTCACCAACTCAGTCCGTATTTGGTGGAAATCAGACCCAACAGCAAGCCAGTGCACCAGCATTTTCTTCAGGAAGCAGTGCCTTTGGGTGAGATTTTATTCTCCTTAATGCATGTAGTATATTTCTCATAATTAAAATAATTGTATAGTTTTGTCTGTCTGTTACATGTATCGAAAACAAAGAGTTTGTTTTGTATGGTGTCTTAAATGCGACAGAACGTGAAATGAGGTCTGATTTAAAATTTATAGTAGACTATTGCATAATTCTGAAATTTCTCCTGAGATCTCATTTGAATCTTTGTTTCGCTAGTAGCAAATTCCTCCCCCAGGGTAAGAATAATGAATTGTTTGGAGTTCATGCTTGTTGGCTCACCTGTCTGTACATAACCTGGTGTCATTGTTTTGCTGCAGGATGGGTTTTAATAATCTTTTACATGCAGTATTTGATGATGAGGAGTACATATGTGTTCATATTAATGTCACTTTTTGACAGAGTTTGCTAAATTTGTACCACATGTCACTGTTGTACAGTTTGCTACAACCAGTAGGCTGTAGCTACCACTAGATCACAATTTACTAGAATATAAAAGTTGTTGTTTGCAGAGGATTAACATTTGACATGGGAAACTTTCATGTAAGTTATTTGGTAATTCTGATTTTTTTCAGCCATCTTGACTGGTAATAAAGTCAACAAAATAAACTGCAGCACATGCCAGTGGGAATTCTGTGTAATACTTTATGGAGCACGCCCTTTCCAGTCTCGTAGTAAGACATCTCACTTGTGTCTTTGTTTCAGCGGCAGCTCATTTTCAAGCTGGAGGTGAAAGGAAAGAAGCTGAAGATTTTGAGCTACTGTGTTTTGTTGAAATTGTTGACAAAAGTTTTATCTTCATAAATGTTATGGTCAAATTACAATCACTGTCTTGAGATTTTATTTATATTTGTATGTACTGTACTGTAATAATGTTTTCTACAATAAAAACAAAATTTCATATTCTCTGCTCCTTTAACATATGTCCTTATATGTTAGAAGCAGGCATATATCTAAAATTGTTCTTTCTGTGTTCTTCATTCATGTCATGGTTCCACTCCTTTTATTTCCTTATTATGGCCAGTGCATTTTTGTTGTATTGTTTAATATTTTGCTGTCATACTGTCTTCTTTAAACAGCTGTTCCCAACTGTAATAAATGAGTATTAAACTTAGGCATGTGGTCTGTTAAATCCCATGTTTTTCCACAGCTAGAGCACTGTTCAGTTTCATTGCCCACTTTGTGACATTGTTTTCCCCTTGCAGGCTACAAGGACACACAGCAAAATTCCATTAATATGACTCACACATGTGCCTAATTATCGAATATTCAGGATTATCAGATGGAACCTGTAATGACCTAAGTTTCTACATGTAGTTTTTTCATCACTCCCATCCTTCAGCCATAGAACTAATCAGAGGAGTATTCCATTTGTATATCTCCTTCATCTGGTAGTTCAGGGTGATAAGGGTGCTTGTTTTCTGGAGTGCTTATAGCTGAGGTGTTGATGGAATATGAGACAAGGAGTCAGCAGATATCACAGCAGTTCATGTAGAGACATTCTTGGAGTCTTTTTTGAACATGTTCCTGAGATTACCTGTGGACGGTCTGGGGGTTCGATTCCTAGCAGAGACAGGAGATTTTTTTGTTCTACAAAATGTCCAGACTACCTGTGGGGCCCATCCAACCTCCAAGAGGTACCAGGGATAAAGCTACTGGGGCATGAAAATAACCACTCACCTCCATCTAGTGCCAAGGTTAAGAATGAGTGGAGCTATACATGGAATGAACAGAGACAAATTTACATGTATTTTGCCAAATCAGCACTCTTGCTTGACGAAGATGTGCAGTGGGTTGAAATCTAAATTGAGAAAACTCTTAAATTTTTTAAATGTAACAGGCATGGTGAAAAATGAAAAATCTCATAAGGGGAACTAGACTAAGTTTTGTCCCTTTCTGCAGAGCATTGGAATGGACACTCATCCCTCACATTTTGTAGAGGTTAGGTTCCAAGACCCCCAGTGAAAAACGAAAATCGGCAAATAATTGGCAGCTCCTTCCCCCAAGAAAGTTTTATTATATTTTTAGTGTTTTTCTTTTCTTTCCAGAAACATTTTGATTTGAGCTGCATCTTCTCCCCCCCCCCCTCCCCCCTCAGTTCTTTTAACATCACGCAGTATGGCTTGAAAACTTGTGTGGGTTGACAAAGTATTTTGATGCTACCTTCCATTGAAGGGTCTGAGTGATGTATTTTTATTCTTCAAGGTAACCCTCCCCAATTTGTGAAAAATGAGGTTTGAGTGTATTTACTCATTATTTCAGGTTGCAATGAAACGTTCACTGGGTATGCAAGAAATAATGTTACAGACCTTAATGACATGTACGCCACGTGCAGACCTTTTTGTATAGCAACTTCTTTTTAATGTCCCAAAGTTTATTTTACATACCAGGTGAACTTGAGGAAACAAATCGTACTGACCAAATGAAATTTATTATGCAATGCTTATGTGGACCCCCCACTTCCTATTCTACTCGAAATAGAGCCAGTATTTTTGTAGATGAAACCATGCGTCAAAAATGACCTCCGCAGTGAGCGTTAATTTCCACGCAACACGTAAAAATCGTTTGATAACCGACCGCGTCTTTCGACAAGTTTATCGGGTTTGGAAACCGTGAAATAGGCAGTTGTTCCTCAAGAGCACGTAAGGACCAGACGAAGCACACCACTCACAAAAGCGAAGTATTTGAAGATGAGAACGATAGATTGTCCCGAAACGTCGGTAAGGAATTACCACTATACTCTGCATAGTATCCCAGAAGAGCGCAGATCCCTTTGACAGAATTCTAACACGTCTGCCGGTTAGGCCATGAAAACACTCGTTAAAGGGCCCGATGCCCGATCGCAGATAGCAGCGTTACGTCTCGCACGCTGCGGGTGCTCTAATACTGCAAGCTAATGCCTGGGTTTTATGATGCTAGTCCAGTGTGTATGTCATCAAATCAATAGAAACGCGGCAGTTGTTCAAACGAGAGGGCGTCGTGACGACGTAAATATTAGAGGGCAGCGTCCAGTATATTGGACAGTGCCATGATGACCAACTTCGGGCGGTTACTCCGGGTGCCCCCTGACTTCAAGAAGTCTTCCCAGAGTCACAAGTCTACGGCAACCGTCAGTTCTAATTTCCTAACAACTACCAAGGTAATAAGCGAAACCTAAATGTATTTTACATTTTCCAGTTCTTGTGCCGCGTTATTTCAGTATGTCTGTTATTGTGCGAACGTAGGTGCTATGTCATGGGGACGTCGGCCACGGCCGGATCCTTACCTCCAGTGACTACTACTTCCTTCAGTCAGGGTAACTTTGTAAATACTATTAACCTCTTGACTTCTAATGTCAACTATAGTGTACGTACCGCACCGCTAACCTCTAAAGTTGCATTTTATATATTTATTCAACAAATATAGGTATTGAATATTTTAAACATGGTATATACTCTCCGTTTATTTCTCTTCAAAATGCAGTTTGTTTCATAATTCTAACAGATTTGGTTCCTGTATTATTCACATTTTATATACAGAGTGTGCTAAAATTAAAAAAAAAATAATTTCGGCGCCAAAAGGTTAATCTTACATGTTACATTTTATTTAATTGCACTCCATGTCTATTTTTAACAATAATATATATATATATATATATATCAAATGAAAAAAGGAACAATTGGAAGACTAGGTCGTAGACGGGAGGATAAACCTGTGTAGTCTCTATTCCACTAGGCTTATTTTTCGAGCATCCGTTTCGTTCGAGCTGATGTCCCCGAGTCAACGTCGTTTCTGTGATGGGGTAAAGAAATCAGCTGCAGTGTGTATCTCAGTGTGCACGTGGTCTTGAATTCTTTGCGGGTTGACTTAAGAATGTATATTCTATTATCGTTCTACTGTTGTACTAACGTATATATTGTTAATATAATACAATGTAATATACAATGTGCGTATTAATACGCTGTGTATATCATACTGTATAAGTAACCATATATTCTAAATAGACGCAATCCGTACACTCAGAGCTTTTCGGTAATTCGAGGCAACCTCGGACCCATTCAAATCAATTATCGACGTTCTACTGTACACGTATTACGATTGATCTTAAAGAAACACAGAGGATATGAACTGGATTCGATTGGATCAGGGTAATTGCGGTAATGAACTTCCAGGTTCCATACAATGCGGCAAATTCCTTGGCTAGCTTAGGAACTACTGGGGTGCTGATAAGTCATTAGCCCGACCAGGAAGGAAACACGCTGTACCTGTCAAAAGTGTGACTGGCAGAGGAATGGATTGATTTGGTTCATTACCACACTCACAAGAGTGTGGTAATGAACCTCCAAGTTCCATAAAATGCGGGGAATGTAGCTTGTTTCCTTCCTGGTCGGGCTAAGGACTTATCAGCACCCCTGTATTAGCTCTTGAAGAAGGACTCTGCTCCATAGGACTAGTTAACGTCTGTATGTGTTTGGTACGTGCTGTAATGACAGTATGAACGTGGTACTGCAATATCAGTCAGGCACAATGTTGCTAAGAAGTTGTGTGTTTTATGAAATGATATAAAGAAAAAATGTTTTTTTTTTTACAAATTTTCTTTGTTGATAATGGATATCCAACGCGATGATAATGTGTTTTGGGTTGTAGTGAGAGAAAAGGGGCTGTAAGGTATAATTCTACATGGCTGCACAAGTCGACGTCCTTCGCTCTGTTTAGCCATTCCTACGTTTTACCGCAACCCGCTCAGTAACGGACAACTTAAACTATAACTGGGGATTGCGCTTACGCTAACGAGTTTCCCATCGGGGTTGAAGACCTCGACTTGGACAAACTGAGGACCATTGCTCAAGAGGCAGTAGGTCTTAATGGGGAGGCATAACTTTGACTGGAAGCCTTTATGGGATTCGAATCCAGATTGGCCATGTCTAAAGTTAGACTCGCGGCGAAAGTCAGGCACTTAAGTGGGGCCACCGTGCCTGAGGGGGGTGCTAGCCATGACCCGTCACTGCGTCTTATACCCTGGTATTCGCCTTGCAACTGAGGGGGGACACGGAAAGCATCTCAGTCAGGGTAGTCGAAAAATACCAGTTTGGCACGATTCAGTATGTCGACATGACCAACTTTTACAGGTAGCCTCGACAAGTCTGACGATCCCTGTCTCACTTGAGACGCTTTGGGTGACCTGGGTGACACTATGGAAAAAGCGTTTCCTCGCGTACATTTGCGCCCGCTTGGTGTGTGTTTGTATGAATGTATGTACGTATGTACGCATGTAAGTATGTATGCATGTAGACCATGTTATAAATACAAGGTATTTTTCGATTAATTAAACCGCCGAATTCTCAGAAAACGAAGGTCGAAGACACTCTTGAGGGACAATTTTACTACCAAAATGCTCAGATGGGATTTGACAATTTTTTTACTTTCCACAAGTTTTCGTTGAAGAGGCACATCAACTTACAATATTTCCTTTATATCTGTATGAATAAATACTGCGAGTAAAAACTTCAAGTTTAAAATGTAACCTTTGAAAGACTAAAGTTGCAATTCGTACCTCTCAGTAAGAAGCCCGTCACAGCTACAAACAAGCCAGTCGGTTTATGTTGCGTGGTGAAATAATCGCTGTTTGGTCTGGGATCGTGCAAAACGCGTAGGGTCTATACACATTTTGTGGGAAGAAGGTAGAATTTTTAATGTTAACTCTGGTGTTATACAAGGTGACCACGGGGCTTTAAATTGATAATAGAGAGATTTTACAAGATAAATTTTATTCTTTGTTGTATTTATTTTGTATTTTTGTGTAAATCGCCTTAATAAATACTGGCCTACATAAGGATCATTCTATTGTTTCCTTTCATTCAGGGAACTATTCGTCCCAACCCAAATCTGAACGCTGAATTTGCAGCCCGACAACTGAAAGCAGCATTCCAGGGAATGAAAAGCGACGGAGTGACAATCATAAACATCCTGACATCGCACAGCAACCATCAACGGCAGAAGATAAAAAGACATTACAAAATTCTCTATTCCAAGGTAAAACTTCACATGTAATGCTGGAAAATATGTACGAAATTATTTTTGCTTGGGGCCGGACATGTTTACCTAGAAATTACCCGCAAAATATACAATTCTGGTTTAAAAAAAATATTCTGTAGTTACAAAAGGCAGGTAAAAATCCGCGCGGCGTAAAAGTCTGGCTCGTTCTCTTTCTTTGGCTTCATTATCTTAAAAGCCGTTAAAATTACAGGCAAACTGTATGTTCTCTTTTCCTCCAGTACAACAAAATAATTATGGTCATGCAATGTACTGATCACATGGATTTTCCGAAGACAGGGTTGTTTTTCACGTACAATTGATTTTATTTGTCTCATTTTCATTGGTGGCCTAAGTCTTGAACTGAAAACAACGTGTAACAAAGCAGACTAAAGTGTCGTATGTTTTTCTTCTTTTCCCATTAAAACTCATCGTCACATTATGTAATATTAATAATAATAATAATAATAATAATAATAATTAGTTCATTCCTTCCGGTTTATTGGACTAACTACCGATTCACACCGGAATGTCACGTTGGTAGCCTATCGCCATTAGATATTTTATATTTTACTTAGAAATACTTTATCCTTTTAATTAATTTACATGTAACATGTCTAAGTATTTGCCTAAGTCTTTTATCTGACATTTATTAGTAAAAATTAATATGTTCTTACAGGTTATTTCCTCTTGAAAATTCAACCATTTTATTTTAAAAAATTCCTTCTCCATTTTCTAGTTTCTGAACAGCTCAGTAAATGCCTCTGATGTCTTCTTCATCCCAACAGAAGGGCCACCTTCCTTCGTCTATTTTGTTTCTAATTCCTTTCAACTTCCACCCTCCTGCAAGCATCGACGTTATCCCATTTCTGTCTTTCTTGTTACGTACAATATTCTGTTTGTGTACTTGTTGAACCCTTCAATGATGGTCTTGAAGCACCTTACATGTCTTTAATTCTTCACATGCCGTTGGCCTCGGCGTACCGGAAGGGGATAAATGCATTTAAGGTTATTACAAATTTATAACCCCTCTGTCGTAGACAGTAGGTGGAATTTAAACCCTAGGTTCATGGGAGGTTTAATTGTGTTGACACTAGCCCGTATAACATAAGGTCGACCGAGTGAATGATCAGTGAACGATGAATAATTTAGACACCATATGAAAGGAAGTGGTCGTAGCCAAATTTGAGGAGTTATTCCAACCACTGCCTGGAGGGACTGAATAAAGCCCCAACCCCATATCTGGCCTGAACGATGAATAATTTAGACACCATATGAAAGGAAGTGGTCGTAGCCCAATTTGAGGAGTTATTCAAGCCACTGCCTGGAGGAACTGAATAAAGCCCCAACCCCATATCTGGCCTGAACGATGAATAATTTAGACACCATATGAAAGGAAGTGGTCGTAGCCCAATTTGAGGAGTTATTCCAGCCACTGCCTGGAGGGACTGAATAAAGCCCCAACCCCATATCTGGACTGAGATCTGAACGTTTGGTCTCCAGAATAAAAGTAGGAATTCTATGCGATTGACCGCAATTTTGTTAAATGTTGGACTCCTCGGATGCAATCCCAATTGATTCTCAGTAAGATGAATTTGTAAAAAAGAAAAAAAAAAACCTCTTGAAATGGCGACCCACTGCAAAGACTGCCGTCATCTGAGATATGATGCCGTGTAGTTTTGTAGAAGTGTAACGACGTTTCAGATGACACAGCTGTCTCCATCGCCAGCAATTTTCATATACAACACCGTGAGAACCTCAAGTCTTACTAGCTCGCTAAAATTTCCCGCTTCAAACATACTCTGTCTTAAGTGGTGGGAACTCAGTACCTGTGGCGTGTTCACAATGTAGTGAAAACTCATTTACTAATTTCACCATGTCTATCTGCCTGTAACAGTTTAAGACGGGCTCAAGGAATTTTATTGAAATTTGATTCTTGAAATTTTTACTAAAGGTTTTCCATATATGTATCAGTTTTTATAATTACAGGACAGCAATACTGAATATTTTACTTGTACATCCACACGAGTCCCTTCGCCAGCTCTCGCGCACTTCACTAACAAATTATGGAACGAGAAATGTTTGGAGCAAAAGTTGCAGGCAAGAAATGAAGCACAAATCTTATGTCTAATGCGCACGAATGAGAACATCGACTGGGTTTAAACAATAGGTTTCAGGCTAGGAAATAGAACAGACCTACTGTACATCGTTAAAGCGTGCGTGATCTACTATACCGGAATGGCCAGTGCACTGAGATCGATAAAACTTTCACGTGGGTGGTGTCGGAACTTCTGGTATTGTTCACATTTATTCACCAACACGTGCACACTCTTTAATGACACTATAAAACTTTGATTTGTTAAAATAGTTAAAATCTCCTACATGTTTCGGTTTATATTTTAAACCATCTTCAGGGAGCTATTAGTTCATGCTAAAGTTACTTATATCTCTTGTTGCTGTGATGGTATTGTGGCAGCATGTCTGCAATAAATACAATCTATATCACAGCAACAAGAGATATAAGTAACTTTAGCATGAACTAATAGCTCCCTGAAGATGGTTTAAAATATAAATCGAAACATGTCGGAGATTTTAACTACTTTAACAAATTAAAGTTTTATAGTGTCGTTAAAAAGTGTGCATGTGTTGGTGAATATATGTGAATTGTGACAATATGCACGGTGAAAAACTGAAAAAAATTCTGGTATTGCACTGTTTTCTCACCATATTAATAAGGAATAACGGTAAAAATAAGGTTGTTCTTGTCCACACCACGAAGACATACTGGAGGGGAAGTAGAATTATAGCTCCACTCATTCTTAATCTCAGCACTAGATGTAGATGAGCGGCCAACTTCATGCCGCGGCCGTTTTATCCTCAGGACAGAACGGTGGTACCCATTCAGTATGAGGCTGTGTGGGTCCCACAGGTGGTGGAGGATTTTGAGTACAGGAAAATCTCTTTAGCTTTCCGGGAATCGAAACAAGATTAATTGGTCGTCCAGTCCGTATCCTACTCACAACACCGACTACATTATCCCCACTCTTTACCCATTTAAAGTACGCAACGTACGTGGTCTTTAACTTATTCGTCGGCATTAATTTACACGGCCACATTCACCAACAAATGCACACAATAGGCTTACAAAGTGTTCGTAAGTTTTAGATAACTTCTACAGGTTTCGGCGCCGAGGCGCCATCCTCAGGAAGCCTCGGCATCGAAACATGTAGGAGTTATTTTAAACTTATGAACAGTTCTAATCCTTATGTGTATTGGACCGTGCATCATCTTGATATTTGAATAAAGGTTGACCAACTAGATGACACTTGCTTTATTATATATTGCTCAACATGTTTCAGCCTACACAACACAACAAGTACTCGCTAGCTCCT
>Ga0131853_10025691_pt1 | contig 10608 bp, 2 predicted proteins | sample TergutLab28metaG_FD_92764 | JGI IMG/M metagenome (GOLD analysis project Ga0131853, IMG submission 92764) | Labiotermes labralis P1 segment gut microbial communities from Petit-Saut dam, French Guiana - Lab288 P1 (version 2) (version 2) | ecosystem: Host-associated > Arthropoda: Insects >... | reverse complement strand
TACTTGAGTGCAGCTGTACTTGAGTGCAGCTGTACTTGAGTGCAGCTATACTTCCAATCTCACCATAAGTCATGAAGGCCTATGCCTCGTTTACTCGCACTATGGAATAAGCTTACGTGTCTAACGCTAAATAATGGGCGACAACGTACGCACAGTTCTATGGCGTCACTGTTAAACTGCGGAGATAACTTTGTGTTTATGGCCAGACACCGCAGCAGTACGAATCCATTCAGACTTGTTCTGGAGACTTTATAGCCACAGTTTGTAACTAAGGCTTTTCCCGCGTGCGCGCGCGCGCACACACACACGCGCACGCACATACACACACGCACACGCGCGCGTGCACACACACACACACACACACACACACATGAGTCGAGAAGGAATTTGTACTGCAGTGGTGTATACTAATGAGGTGGCTCCTTTTGTTCTACGTGGTGTGGTAGAAAAGTAATGAGACTGGCAACGCTGTGCACGGACCGACAATGCTCCTGCCTCCCCCCTTACATGGCAGTTAGGTTAACCTCTGCCGTAGACTCAGTACAAGTTTTAACTTGCTACAGTTGCTACGCGATTGTTGAGATCGTCTGAAGTGAAGTTGTGTTTGTGAGGTGCGTTACGAAAATGGACTGGCAAAAGTTTGAGCAATATTGTGCCACCAAATTTTGTGTAAAGCTTGGCGAATCCGCTACTGTGACTTATGAAAAGTTACAAAGGGCTTATGGAGAACATTCCCTATCCAGGGCACAAGTGTTCAGATGGCACAAGTCCTTTTTAGAAGGCCGATAACAAGTGGAAGACGAACCTCGTGCGGGAAGACCTTCAACCTCAAAAACGGACGACAATGTGGAAAGAGTGAAGTCTCTTGTGAGGTCAGATCGTCGATTGACGTTGAGAATGATCAGTAGTGAGTTAAATTTGAACCGGTTTACCGTCCATCAAATTTTAACACAGGATTTTGACATGAGAAAAGTGTGCGCCAAGATGGTTCCAAAGAACATCACGACTGAGCAGAAGGCCAATCGGAGGGATGTGTGTCTTGATCTTCTAGACCACCTTGAGAGGAAGCCAGAATGCTTCAGTCACGTTATCACAGGCGATGAGTCATGGATTTTAGAGTAGGACCCCGAGATAAAACGAAAAAGTCGGGAGTGACACACTGCAAACTCTCCCCGCCCAAGAAAGCGAGAATGAGCAAATCCAAAATCAAATCGATGCTCATTTGTTTTTTTTGACAGTCAGGGGATCGTCCACAAGGAATTTGTGCCACCAGGACAAACTGTCAATCAAACCTTTTATCGAGAAGTCCTTGAAAGACTCAGGAAAAGAGTGGCACGTGTGCGACCAGGCATTGCACGCACATGGATGTTGCACCACGACAACGCCCCATGTCACACGGCAGTCTCCATCAATGAACTTTTGGCAGAAAAAAGCATTCCTGTGGTTTCTCAGCCCCCTATTCGCCGGATCTCAGTCCCTGTGACTTCTTTTTATTCTCCCGGCTCAAAAACCATTTGAAAGGGCGCCATTTTGTACTTTGGATAATATACAGAAGAGCGTAACCGACGAGCTGAAAGGTATTCCAGCAGAAGCCTTCCAGTACTGCTACGAACAATGGAAACAACGCCTCCGTCGCTGTGTAGCTGCCCAAGGGAACCGTTTCGAAGGGGATAACCTTGATTTGTAAAAAGGATAAAATTCATGGTTAAAAGAAAATCAGTCTCATTACTTTTCTGCCACACCACGTATTTTCAATGTTCACTTCAACTCTGCTAAATTACCGGACCACTGGCAATGGAATCGTCCAATCCACAAGGCAGGAAGAGATGGCATTGATTAAGGTCCCGTTATTAAATTTCTGAATTTCAATCTCTCTTTTTTTGGCGCTTTTGCAACTAAAGTTGCTAAAATTCGCCCATTAGTTTGTCACGTTGGTTCGTGCTAACAAATGGAAAGCCGATGAATGGGGATTTGTAAACTATGGTAGTGAGAATTTTAAATTTGTTGACGAATTCAATTTGTTAGTTAAAATCAGACAAAATAAAGAACACTTTACATTGCGACCTATATATTCGTAACCGCGCGCAGCGGAAAACATTATGGAGGGAAACTGAACAGTCAAATTATTCTTCGGCATATTATTTTCTCTTGCGTTTTTTGAGATAATTTAAAAACAGGATTTTTTTAACTTATGTTGTGTCATATTATAACAGTTGGACTGATTTGAGTCAAACTTTGTATTAAAGTTTCTTGTTCGTCCTCCTTCCTTTTCTTCCTTTTTTATATCTTTCTAGCTATTTATTATAGAGCATCCAACGTTACTATTAACGATTTAAAAATTTCCAGTCATTGTGACAAAAAGCACTTCAGACCTGCGTAGGAGTGTTAGACGATAAGTTTGTAAAGCACACATATTCTTAACCCACGATCCGATCCCACTGTGATTATAAGAGGGCAATCCATCGCCGACTGATAATCATCTGTTTATAGCGCTGACGCAAAGTCTTGGCGACCACAAATTTAAAGACGATCGCGAGGTGGAAACATTTGAGACACGACAGCTGCAAACACGTGACACGGACTGATGTGAACAGGGAATAGAAAAGTGCGTCCTACGCTATGATAAATGGCTTATTTCGGGTGAGAACTGTGTGGAAATGTAGCGGGATAAAAGAACAGTTAAATACATGACGCTCGTAGTGGGGCTGAAAATAACCTAAAATGCAAGCATTAAATTTCTTTTAGACCGAATCTCGTAAATTTCTTAGGATTAATAAATATGCGTCGTTAATTTTCATTCTTCGTTGCGAATTTAGACCACTAAAAGTGACGTTCTTTCCAAGTTACATGTTGTTAATCCTTTAATACCCTTTAAAGCTACATTGTTTAATACAGTGCATTTATATGTTCGTTGTGATATTTACAATAAGCGGGTATTTTAGGCGCGTTCGCGAACTACGAATAGCGACCATCAGTTTCGTCATGTCCACCTGTCCGCCCGTCCGTTCTTCCGCATGCAACAACTCGACTCCCGCTGGACGGATTTTCGTGAAATTTTACATTTTAGTATTTTTCGAAAAATTTTCGACGAAATTCCAGTTTCAATGAAATCTGTGAAGAATAACGGGTACTTTGCGTAAACACTATTGTAGGTTTATTATTGTATCTCACTCCATTCTTCTCAGGATGAGAAGTTTTTCAGACGGATTTGCAGATAATATAACAACACGCATTTTACATTCAGTAATTTTTTTTTCGAAAATCTTGCCGCTTTTTAGATAGTGTGAAAAAATATGGTACAGCCGGACAGGCCACAGATGGCAGAGTGGCGAATGCTCATTGAATGCTGGATAACTAAGACTAGATACACAAATTCAGGACAGATAATTCTGCTTTTTTCCACTCCAACAATGGTTGCACGAATGCGCCTCAATGTTACATTATAAAATTAGAAACACTGTGCCTGTCTTGCCTTCGACAGCAACTTTCACCTCATGAGCTACCTAATGTAAGCACACTGTGTTATCTGTGACGCATATCTCACTCTTCATATAGTATAATACAGATGAATGTTATTCTTCGAAGGGTTAATATACCTTGCCATTCAAAAACACACCGTCTTTCTTAACAGAAATTCTTACTTTGTTGACAAAAAGCCGCCAGTGAAATATTTCAGAAACGAAGGATTTCAGACATGATCATGTCCGCAGACTCCCCGACATCTTCCGCTCTCTAACACAAGGTTTTATCCGCGGCCCATTACATCTGCTCACTTAATGTTTAGCTGTTTATCGCACGTTATATTTCGAGAATGTACGTTATCTCTAGCAGTCTCCGTACAGGCTTCTCCGCCACAGTTTAACTCCACAGATAAGATCGCACATGACCTGCTGATTTCTCCAGCAGGAAAAGAACAGAGGACTTGACTTTGATGTCTTCAATTTTTAAATATAGGCCTACACTTAACCAACTGCGGATAATTTATTACACAGAGATTAGGCAGATGGCTGTTACTAAAATGCAGTTCATTGCTGTTAGCAAATGAGTGGAATGAGGGAAGAGGAAAGGCAAGGCCCTAATGACATCCTCTGTAAACTTGTTAATTAGTCACCTTGAGATTAGGCAGCAACGTGGCACGACAGCCGAAAGTTGGATAAAATGTGTGTGGTTTGTGTGACGATGTGGGGAAATGTGGGCTGAAAGAGTAAGAAGCAGTTGGAGTTGCGTGACGTCATTCGTGCTAAAGTTAAAGCGAATACAAGGCGCAGAACTCGGTGACGTTTGGTGCCGAAAACTGTAATTTTCAGTAGTATTTATTACGTCATTAGCATCAATTTATGTAAGTTCTTTCGTACTTTTAAACCGTGCAGTGGCTGAAAATTCCGATGTTTCGGATTAGTTAATGCACCCACCTGAACTCAATTCAACCACTCTGAAAATGGAGGAGGAACGTCCGTCTGAAACACAGATAAGTTCAACCACCACAATGTACAGAAATGTACAATAATGCGAGCAACTTATTTAATAACGCTACGAAAACGTGAAGACATCCGTGTGACGGTGTAAATGCGTTACCAGCACTGCTAATACTTTGCTTTATGTATACTTGTAATGTTGTGTATGGGTCTGGTACAGCCTATTGTTCGACTGTTATCACACCTTAATACGTCAATGGGTGAAAAATATGTAATTATAACAAAAGTTACTCACATACCGCTGTATTATTTGTACGTAAAATATTTTTTTTTGTTTAGTTTATACATTTCTTATAAAAATTAGTTGAGGGAGCCGTGTTTGTGCATTCAGTGCAATTACTAGTCTAGGGGCTGGAAGTTTCAGTGTTTGAATCCGGACATACACATGGGAATAAACTCTTGTCGAAGACAACCAGACATGCTGTGGGGTCCACCCAAACTTCTATTGAGTGTGTACCGAGGTTTCCCTCCTAAGGAGGAAGAGCGGCCGAACCGTGAATCTGACCACTCACATCCGTCTAGTGCCTAAGTTAAGGTATGTCTTCGTGGCATGCAGTAGGACAAATTTATCTCGGTTGCACTTGTAAATATTGCGGAAAATAAAGAAAAATAATAAGATAGCTGGTTCAGGGTACTGATCTGGGAAGCTCACGGAATCTCTGACGGCACATAGGCAATTCTTGCGCCCGTAGATGATGTTGAGGTGAGAAGTCCGGAACTAAAAATATTAGGGAGCATTCTAAAAGTAAGGTCCAATTAAAATGTGAATTGAGGAAGAAGCTGTTTAGAGTGGAATGGAGAGAAGTTGATTTGGAGAAGGCGATGTTTCAGTGTCCGTCCAGCTTAGTGGCTCTCCAAACACGCCGCATTATCTGCCAGCAGCTTAGTTAGCATCAGTAATTCGCTCGTGCAGTGGTAACGCACTGTCAAATGGAAGCGCTTTTAGAACAGCAGTGCTGCAAAATACTTGACGATCCGACTCAAAAAAAGTCATCCTGGATATCACCGATATTTATCTACACTCCTACATAATTAGAGATATATTCCTTTCTTATTCGCCTAATTATTTCTTTCTTTCTCTCTTTGCTTCGCTTATTCCATTTTATTACAACTTTTCCTCTTCTTTCCTTAATTAATTTCTGCCTTGCTGTCTCTCTACACTCCTTTCTTTTTCTCTTTTTAGTTTAATTATCATCCGTTCAATCTTTACTCTTTTCTTCATTTGTCGTTAATTTCAATTTTTCTTCCTTCATACTTTGCTTTTTCTCCTCCCTTCAAAAGTTTCCTTTTTATTTCTTGTTTCCTTCTTTGCTCTCTTGCTTTTATTAATTTGCATGTGTTTTGAATTCATTTATTAACGGCTTTTTCCCATTATTATGTTATTTATCTTTTACTTCTGTCCCTTGATTGCTTCGTGTTACCATTTGCTTATAGCTTCTGTGGCGAATTGGCTTTACTCATATTTTGATATGTATTAATACGTTACATATGAACCGACCGTAAAGGAAAGCAACATTTATCAGTGTAAAAATGAGGATAATAGTCTTATTGAAGGTACCCTTGTATCCTCTGATAGACATTTTCCGAGTTTTAGGGAGAAACTGCTGTTTCCATCAGGGTAGATGAAGGAGGCAGCAATTTCCTCTAATCTTTCGGTAAATAACCAACAGCTTACACGGTGTCACATCGCGAAAGATGGTTATCACATATGTGCATAAAACCTTTTCGCCAGGCCGCCCGAGCAGCTAAATTTTGTACGATGGCGCTTAATATTTGTGGGTCCTCAGTATGGAACTTGCTTCATGACACCCTTCTTGCTCACACCAAGGGCTTTCAGCTGTCTGTGGTGTGACAACATTCTCATGGATCGATTATGTTTGTTTTAGGCACAGCACATCTCATAATTTTCTTATAACTACTATCAAAGTTCAAACTCCTTTCTCTACTTTCTTTTGCTCTGTTGCTGCCAAAAGCAAACAGACAGACGGACAGTCAGTCACATCCTTTTGTTATAAAGGATATCAACGACCAATAACAGTACTACTGCCGAAAAGAATTAGAAGTGTTTTAGCTGAAGGACTTTCTGAACCAACGCTGAACGGTAACACGGCTGTTTCACCGAGCACTGGTGTAGGCAGTTACTTTATTGTGGCTCATAGTAGGTTACGTTGATTAGCGCTTGGAAATTATGTCAGTTTTATGGTACTAATAAAAATACGTCACTTTATTAGTACAAACAACATGCAGCAACAAGTAGATAATGACACAAAAAAGTGACAGACAAGGCTTGGTGTTTCATGTTTGTTGTACCGTGCATCATTGTGATAACTGAAGAATAAAAACCAACTAGATGCTACTTATTATTTTATTCTACTTCTTATAGGCTCAACATGTTTCGGGCACTACCATTCTCATCATCAGGAGCTCGCGACTATAATGTTGATTATAACATTGGTCGTTTCGTTCTTGGTTTGCTGTAGGTTGGAGGTTAGGTGCGGGTAGGCTGGAGTAGTGTCCGGGCTGTAGGTTAAAGCACTTAACCTGCAGCCCGGACACTACTCCAGCCTACCCGCACCAAACCTCTAACCTACAGCATCAAGAACGAAGTGAACATTGTGGTAATCAACATTATAGTTGCGAGCTCCTGATTATGGGCATAGTAGTGCCCGAAACATGTTGAGCCTGTAAGAAGTGCAGTAAAATAATAAGTAACATCTAGTTTGTTTTTAAGGCTTGGTGTGTTTGTTTCATTCAGCGAAAATTCGTTAACTCACCCGGATAGCAGTACCCAAACATTCAACGCCGATAATATCAAAGACATGTACCGGCTACGATTCTGAACCATTTTCATCCACCCTGTGAGCTCTCAGTATCCTCCGTAAGATCCAGTTAACTTTAACTAGTCACCTGCTCCATCTTTCAAGTCGCCCTAATAGGCCTACATATTATATAGGTGTCTCAATATGTCGGATAAATAAATGCATAATTTTATGTGTTCTGGTGGTGTAAAGACCTTCTTTTGTGTCGGTATCTTCATAGTTGAAAATTACAAAAATTGGAAACAAAAATAATAACGTAATTACTCCATTTAAGACTGAACTTCCCAAATGCGACAGAAAATTTTCAGCAGTAATCAACTTAATCTCTTTAACACTCCTACAATTGCAAAAGTTTACATTTTTTTTTGCTATGCTTGCTAATAAAGGTAGGGACTTTATTTAACTAGACTGTTAAGCTTAAGGTCATATCACAGTAGCAAACCAAGTTTTGAAACTGCGACGGATGAAGGGAAGAAAAAGACGGGGGTGCTGCATCTTTACTCATTATCTCTGTGCAGCTGCATGGAAGAAAATTTTCGCTGTGAGGGAAGGGAAAGCAGGATGGAATGCAATATTTCTGGTGACGCCCTTGATTACAGGCAGAAAAGTCCGTACTTTGCAAAGTCTGAGCCTTATTACTGTACAAAACTCAGGCTGTGCCGGACTGACTTCCTCTTGATCCCGAGTCCAGCCACAGGATTTTTTTTTTGAAATTATGAATTAATAGTGATATCCTATTCGTTAGACACAAGTTATCGCTATAGGAGGGATTCTGGAGCAGAATGCATGTATTATAAGATCACATTACACAGGTTTATAATCCTTTAGATCTGTTGAACCAAGTGAATATTTAATCTTGTCTGTTAGTGAAGGAAATAAGATATCGCTTCTGCCAAGCTAAAATTGCTGAAATTTTCCTTGTTTTACAAGCAGAACCGGACCAATACATGTGGGCACCCCGGCAAATTAATAGTTTGACACTATGCCCCTTCAAGTCTATATTCTTTAAACTCTTTTGGCCTAGGAGAGGCCCAATTTGCGGTTAATTTTCAGAAAAATTCTTTCGCATGCGAAAACCTGAGTTTACTGGCACCTTATTTCCAATTATACCAGTGACGTCTTACAGTCCCTTAAATGCTGGCGTCCGGGCAGCTTACTCGGACTGGAAGGTGAACCGGCTGTTGTTACGCGCGGTAGGAAGACAGTGTTGGATGCACTATGTTAAACAAACGTTCGCATACTTGTACCGATCTACTCTTCTCAGAAATTTCATTTGCCGTTGTATTATTAAAATTAAGTTATGAGTTGAATGGTCGGAAGGTTTGAATCCCAGTTGAATCCCAGAAGGGACAAAAACATTTTCTTCTTCAAAACCATCCAGACCGGTAAGGGGGCCCTCCTGGCCTCCTGTTCACTAAGTACTGGGATTCTTTCCCAGAACAAAAAGAGGCTGGACGTGAATTTGACCACTCACGTCTACCTACTGTAAAGGTTGAGAAGGAGTGGAAATGTACCTGTACTCCGGCTGTGTGCCTAAGTGACATAAACAGAGACACTTTTACTTCTTCGTCTTTTATTGTTAAAATTTATCAATCAGATATCGGGTTCAAGCACTGCGCCTTTTGGCGTGTTTCGTCTTCAAGGCAAAACATCTGTTCATCGACGATTCAATCTGTATTTCTTTAGCCTGTATGTATATACTTCAGAAGTATATGTGGAAGTCGACTGCCTTTAATCATTAAGATGTATTTATACCAAATGGATCACCGGTGTTCTGCTGCATTATCAAGGTAGTGTATATTTAATTCTGCTTGGTTATAGATATATTTTTGATCGCTTAATTTGTAGCCAGCTAAGCTTTTCGGGAAATTCATCTCGGCATTTCTATTGTTTGTTTGTCGGTTCTATTTAATTTCAAGTTCTGGCAACAATACAAGTATTGATGTTGGAAGAGTTATTATTTGGTAGAATTTGAGTCCCATTTTTAAGTGATTTTGGTATAACCCTTCTGCAGACCTGCGAATAATGTGAAATACAGTTAAACATTCAGTTCGTACCGCTTAGAAAACACTTCCCGTCTCGGTTATGAAAACTAGTAAGTTAATGCTAAATTTGGAAATAAGTTATATTTGTTCCGATATACGTGCAAAACACATCAACACAACTTGTGGGCAGAATGTTGGATTTTTAGACGTATTCGAAAATTGCAAAACGCGACTATTGCTTCGTCATGTCTGTCTGTGTGTCTGTCTATCCGCAAGGATCAACTTGGCTCCCTTGGGACGGATTTTCTTTTAATTAGACATCTGAATATTTTTCTAAAATCTGTCGAGAAATTTCTAGTTTGATTAAAACTCGACAAGAATAGTGTGTACTTTACATGAACACGTATGTACATTTTTAATAACATCTCGTAATATTTTTAGATCGAGACATTTTTCAGACAAAAGTTGTAGAGAAAATCCAAACACGCATTTTGTACGTACTTAGTAACTTTTCCCTTAAATCATTTGTGAGATAATATGGCAAAATATGGTGCAGCCAGACGGGCCACAGATGACAATATCATACGGCGCATTTCCATTGCAGGCTGGGTGACGAAAGCTAAACACACTCGGAATATGTAAAATGCTTACTGGTTTACTGTGGCAAAATGGTTACTTAAGGCACCTCAACATTTAAACACACATTGCCTGCCTTTTTAAATATTAAACTTGATTGTGGATAAAATAACAAGTTTAAGTGCTCTTCTGGTAGTTCCAAATATTCTCTAATCTCTACTAAGCCTAATGTTGACATCTTTGCAGTAGTAGCGAATATTGTAACCTATGTAAGTTGTGGCTTTTTCCAGTGATTCCGTTATCCATAACCAGTTTAGTTTCAATATGATTTTAACTCCAGAATTCTAAACCTTTCTTTTTACGATATCGACATTTTAATATTAAATTGTCTTATTACATTATTAAATTAGCTGACTTAGATCTGTAACTTGTCTTTATAATTCCTCCATAATGTCTGATCACCTGCATATAAAATTTTCGTAAACTTTCGTCACCGTTATTTATTGATGATGCTACATTTTAAAAGTAAAACAGAATGTTTTAAGTTACCGTCAAAACAAAACAACAGTGTATAAATATTAGTACCAGTACAAAAACTTCATTCTAATATTTATGCATTGTTCTTGTGTTTGGAAGATAATTTAAAACATTCTGTTTTCACTTTTAGAATTCAAACACAACGGGATGTCTTCGATTAAAATAAGCTGCTACATTTGTTAAATACTACGTATATATATATATATATATATATAT
>Ga0131853_10025690_pt1 | contig 10608 bp, 8 predicted proteins | sample TergutLab28metaG_FD_92764 | JGI IMG/M metagenome (GOLD analysis project Ga0131853, IMG submission 92764) | Labiotermes labralis P1 segment gut microbial communities from Petit-Saut dam, French Guiana - Lab288 P1 (version 2) (version 2) | ecosystem: Host-associated > Arthropoda: Insects >... | reverse complement strand
CGCTTTTTCCCGGCGACACATACGTTCAGGCCCTGCGCGTTTTGGGCGCCGAGGACGATATCGAAAATTTTTACCGCTCATGGAAACAAACGCTAGGACGTTCTGAAAATGTTATTATACAAAAATACGACGACTTTTGCGGGATGCTGCCAAACAGGCAGGCATCGGATCTTTCGCCGGTACAACGGCAGCCTTGTTGGCACCTTATGCGCGACATGCCTATTTTGATCGACGGCGAGGTTCCCCTTTGCCGCCAGCAAATAGGCTCAGGCGCGAAGGACGGCGGCGCGATCTCGCTTGGAAACGCTTTCGCCGAAACCTTCGAGGCGATTTGGGAAAGGGGCCTTTCGCATTACGAGCGACAGGCCGAGGCGCGCTACGAGGGCCTTTGCGCGGGGTGCGATGAATACTATACCTACAACTTTTAACGAGATGCTTCCAACTTATACCGTAATGGGCGGCAACGAACGCCTGGGATCAACCGGCCTTTCCGTGGCGCTTTTAAACCGTGGCAGCAGGCGTTGCAGGCGCAATCTTTTCGCCGACTTGGCGAAAACCGGCTTCGACCTTGTGGTTTCCATCGAATCGCCGCCGGCGGCCTACGATATTGAAGATCTTTCGCGCGAATTTCCCTTCGTGCGTTTTGTCTTGCTTAAAGAAAGCGCAAGCCTTGGCGAGCAGATAAACCTTGCCGCATCGGAAATAGACACGCCGCTTTTCTTCACGCTCTGGAGCGACCTTCGTTTTATTACCGGGGGGGGGGCGCGGCGCATGGCCGACAGGCTGCGAAGGACGGTCCTCGATCAGGACGGAAAACGCGAAACAAGCGCGCGCCTTTGCACCGTTCCCTTAATGCAGGGCCCGCGCTTCGACACGCTTCCCACGCTTAGAATGCCGGTGATGCTGCAAAAAAAGGAACAGACGCGCGGCGCGGTTTTTTCGCAGGAAGGCCTTCGAACGCTTTACCCGGTTGAGGGCGTGGGAATTTATGACAAGGAACTTTTTGTCGGCATGGGCGGTTTTGACTGGACGATCAAAAGCCCGTATTGGCAGCTTATGGATTTCGGCTTTCGCGCCCACCTTTGGGGAGAGGAAATAGCGGTGACTCGATCGGTCAAGCTGGCCTACGAAATGGATCCTATTCCCGAGGACACAACTTCAGGCGATGATTACCGACGTTTTTATTTAAAGAATCTTGCGCCGGCCTTTCGCAAGGACTGCGCGCATTTGCCTTTGCTCAAATTTCCTGGCTATCTTTTTCAGGCGGCCAGGCAATTCAAGGGCGCCTGCAAGGATTTTTCCGAAGGCCGGCGCTGGGTTCACACGAACCGCTATCGCTGGAGGCGCGATCCCCGCACGATTTTTAGTCTTTGGAACCATTCCGGCGCCGAGGAAGATTTTCCCGCGCTGGGGCAGGAAACCTCGGCCTAAAGCAAAATAAACGGTACGGAATGGCGACGCTCGCGAGGGAAAGAATAGGGATTGTGTTGCAGGCTCGCCTGGACTCCTCGCGCCTGCCGGGAAAATCCATGCTTTTATTAGGCGGCCGCCCACTGATCCTGCGCGTGATGGAAGCGCTGCGGGAAATTCCGGCCGACGCCCGCGCGCTTGCATGTCCCGCCGACGCGCAAGCCGCCTTCGCTCCCCTGGCCGAGGAAGCCGGCTTCGCGCTTATCAAAGGCCCCAAGGACGATGTTCTTGCGCGCTATTGCATCGCGGCGCGGGAACTGTCCCTGGATCGCGTGATACGAGCCACCGGCGACAATCCTTTTGTCTTTATCGACGCGGCCATCGCGATAAACGCGCAAGCGCTTGAGTTGCGCGCGGATTATGCCGGCTATTCCGGCCTTCCCCACGGCGCCGGGGTTGAGTCCGTGCTTGCAGGAGCGCTGTTTGAGGCCGAGCAAAACGCAAAGGCTGTCAGCGAGCGCGAGCATGTCTGCCCCTACCTTTACGGCAACCCCGAAATTTTTCTTTTGCACAGGCCGCTTGCGCCTATTGCCTGGCGTAAATCCGGCGCGCGCCTTACCGTCGACACAAGCGAAGACTACGAACGCGCGGTGAAAATTTACGCCGCGCTTGACGACATGGAACGTGCGGGCGATTTTGCCCCCGGCGAGCGCTATGCCGGCGCGTCTATTCTGCGCGCTTACGAAAAAGCCTTTTCCTCCAAGGAAGCCCGGCGATGACGCGTCCCGGCGCGATCCTTGTCGTCCCAGCCTGTTCGTGCGGGCTGGGAGGCGGGCATTTGACCCGATGCTTGCGCCTTGTCAACGATCTTCGCGCGCTGGGAAGGGAAGCGACGCTTTTCCTTCCGGCCGCCTCTCAAGGTGCGGCCTATGCGCGCGAGCTATTGGACGAACGATGGATCGCCGCGAGCAAGGCCGACATCGAGGGCAATTCCTGGAGCCTTGTCGTATTGGATCTTTTCCGTACCTCGCGCGAGGAATACGATCTTTGGGCGAGCGTCGCGCCGGTTGTTGGCATAGATGAGGGCGGGGATCATCGAGGGCATTTTGATTTTCTTGTCGATATTCTTCCAAACCTTTGCAAGTCCGAGCCGAATGTCGCTGGCCCTTCGCTCCTGCCGCTTCCAAAAGATTTTATCCCCAAAAAAACATCAGTCGTAAACGCGCCAAAAATATTGATAACGTTTGGCCAGGAGGACAAAGCCGGGCTTGGCGCGGCGATCGCGTCGGCCTTATCGTTAGCGCTTGAAGGCGTCGGCAACGAAGGCCCGACCGCAAGCATTTTGATAGGCAATTTAGGCAAAAGCGGGGCAGGGCAGTGGCGCGGAATCGAGGCTCTGGAAGCCCTGCCTAATTTAAGCGCGCGCATAGGCGAATATGATTTGGCGATTACGCATTTTGGCCTTACCGCTTTCGAGGCGCTGTACGCGGGCGTTTCGGTTGCGCTTCTTTCGCCCACGCGCCTGCATGAAAGGCTTGCGAAAAAGGCCGGCTTCTATTCGCTGGGCGCGGGCACTGCAAAGGCGAAAAAGCTAGCCAAAAAATTAATAAAAAATGGTCGCGCGAACGCGGCCTTTCTTGAAAGCCTTGCCCGGCGCTGTCGCGCCTTGGCCGTTCGTCATGGCATCGATCGCAAGCCTGAACTGAGCCTGGCGCAATTGCTAAGCGGATTTTCGCCAAGCCCTATGCGCGACTGCGCGATCTGCGGCGCTCCCTTGAGCGCCCCCCCCTTGGCGCGCTTTGACGAACGCGCCTACAAACGCTGCGCGCAGTGCGGCGCTATAAGCATGGCAAGAACGGCGCCGCCCGCTCTGCAATATAGCAGGGAATATTTCTTTGAATTATATCAAAAACAATACGGCAAAACCTATATCGAGGATTTTCCAAACCTAATCGCCATGGCAAAAAAACGCATCGCGCGAATCAAGGCGCTCTTGCCGGCCCGGCTTGTCGGCGCCGCCATACTCGACATAGGCTGCGCCTACGGCCCTTTTCTTGCCGCGGCGCGCGACGAAGGCTTTTCCCCGCAGGGCATCGATCCCTCGCCGGACGCGGTAAGTTACGTAAGGCAAAGTCTTGGCCTTCCCGCATGCCAAGGCTTTTTCACTCCCGGCCTTTTCGACGAATGCCAATTCGACGCGATTACGCTCTGGTACGTGATCGAGCACTTCGAGGATTGCCGTAGCGCGCTTGCGGAAATACGGCGCGTGTTAAAGCCCGGGGGGGTATTGGCTTTTTCCACGCCCTCGTTCTCGGGCATTTCGGGTCGGCGCTCGCTTCGCGAGTTCCTTCGCCGCAGTCCCGAGGATCATTGGACGCTCTGGTCGCCCGGCTCCTGCAAAAAGGCGCTTGCGCTTGCCGGCTTTAGGGTTGAAAGGATTGTGGTTACCGGCCATCATCCCGAGCGCTTTCCTTTAATCAGGAGATTCGCGCGGGGCGAAAAAAATATTTTGCATAAAATGCTATTCGCTCTAAGCCGCGCATTTTCGCTAGGCGATACCTTCGAGGTTTACGCGCGCAGACTTTAAGCAATCGCTTTTAGGCGCAAAGCATCCAGGTAAGCTCGTGCTTGTTGTGATGCATATGCGCGACGGCGCTTCCCGGGATTCTTGCAAAGAGCTTGGGCGTTTCAAAATCAACAACCCCGCCATGAGTGGCGGGGTATGTTGTTTGGGTAAGGTGATTTTCGGAGGGTACATACCCCGCCCTAAAGGGTTGGGTATGTACCCTCCGAATACAATCAACATCGCTTGCGTTTGGGGTCCCAACTGTTCCCTGCATCTTAATCGTGCAAACAAAATTTTTGCAAAGTCCGCTTTCAAGCCATTTTTGGATCCAGCCGTAGAGTTTTGCCGGATAGCAGGCCGCGTCGCAAAAAAGCCAGTCCACTCTTCCTATGTCCTGCGGCCCCAGCGCAAAGGCGTCGCCTCGCTGAAAGGTTACGCCAGGCATTGCCGCAATGCGTTCGTCCAAGGGCGCCCTGTCAATGGAAAGAACCTGCGCGCCAAGACGTGCCAGCGCCCATGTCCAGCCGCCGGGACTTGCGCCAACGTCAAGGCAGCGCGCGCCGGGCTCCGGCCATGTTCGCAGGCGCGCGAGCGCTTCCCAAAGCTTAAGGTACGCGCGGCTTGGCGGGCCTTCCTTGTCCTGCTTAAACTCGATGGCGCCGGCCGGGAAAGGGCTTGAGCAGCGCGCGCTGGCGATCATCTCTCCCTCGCCTATGAGCGTCCAGGCGCCCATGGGCGCTTCCGGCGCGCTCCAGGGAAAGGCGCGCGGCTTTGCGCGTATGCTTGGCAGTTTCGACGCGATAAGCGCGCCCCTGCGAAAAAAAGCGCGCGGGCTCGGCGCCCAATTGCGCTGTATGCCGCGCAGGGCCGAGGCCGCCTCGCCAATGGACGAAAATTTCAGGCGAAAAGGCTCGAGCCAACAATTCCTGTGCCAAAAAACCTCCGGCGTAAGGCGCGTGTCGTGGATCAGGTGGCCCATGCCGGCGGCGCCGGGAAGCTCGGCGCGCAAATGCCCCTCGAAGCCCGGCGCCGGCTCGTAAAGCCTGCCGTCGATTTTTTCCATCATGCGCCATTGTACACATAAATGGGCAATGAATCCGCAATTTTCAAATTCAAGATATCGGTACGCTCGGCAGAGGGGAACTTCTCTTCCCTCCGTGTAACTCCGTGTCCTCCGTGGTTAAAAATTCTTCGATTTGGAAGAAGAATCAACTACGGAGTTTCGATCCGTGGTTTATCCGAATGTTAAACCGAGAATTGCTGGCAATGAATCCGCGCCCGGTGAAAAAACATCGAAAACATGCTACCCTGCGCTAGTGTTCCGGAATATTCGGTTTGCAAAATCGCAACGTTCGGTAATTCCTTGCCAGACAAGGAATTACCTCAACCTGCATACCGTCATTTGAATATTCCGGAACACTAGGATCATCATGAACGTATTCGAGCCGCTTTCGCGCGAGGCCCGCCGCATGCTTGACGGGCTTCCGGCGCTTGTCGATAAAACCTTTCCTCTTCCGGCGCGTTTTCGCTCCGGGCTGCCCTCCGACGTGGCCGAGCTTTCGCGGCTGCTTACCTCGGGCAGGGGGGAGCGCGCGCTTTCCTACATGAGCCGGCCGGCCCATCTTTCCGCGTACCTGCGCTATTTCATGCCCTGGAATGTTTATCGCCTTTGCAGGCTTTTGCCGGCATTGGACATAAGGCTAAGCCCGGGCGATTCGGTGACGGATTTGGGCTGCGGGCCTTTGGTCTTCGTTTGCGCGCTGTGGATTTCCAGGCCGGAACTGCGCGCCCTTCCGCTCGAATTTAATTGCGTCGACATGAGCGCTCCGGCTCTCGACGCAGGGAAAAAAATCTTCGCCGCGCTTGCGGGAGAAGCCGCGCCCTGGAAGATTCGCGCGCTGAGGGCGGACTTCACGCGCGAAAGGCCCCGCTCGCGCGCGGCGCTGGTATGCGCGGCGAACGCCTTCAACGAAACGCGCGGCGACGTATCGCGCCTTGGCTCGCAGGAGATAGCGCTTTCGGCGCGAAAGTCCGCCGGCCTGCTTGAAAGCCACGCGGCGAGCGGCGCCTCCATTCTGGTGGTGGAGCCGGGCTTTCCTCGCTGCGGGGAATTTATCGCCGCGCTGCGAGCCGCGCTTATCGAGCGCGGCCTTCGCCCGGCCTCTCCCTGCGCTCACGACGAGGCCTGCCCCATGGCCGTCTGCGCGCGCGGGCAGGGGAAGCGCTGGTGCCATTTCGCCTTTGAGACCGACGACGCGCCGCCGGAGCTTTTGCGCCTGTCGGATAGGGCAGGGCTTCCCAAGGCGCGCGCCACGGCAAGCTTTCTTTTTATGGCCGGATTGGAGCGGCGCGAGGGGGAGGGGCTTTTCGTGAGGATTATCTCCGATGCCTTCCCTGTCCCGCCTAAACGCCCCGGATCAAATCGCCTCGGGCGAGAACGCCTCGGGCGTTACGGATGCTGCGGGAAGGGCCTGGTGCTGCTCGCCGGAGACGAGAGGCCGATCTTGGCGGCCGCCTCCGGCGTGTTAGTGAAGGCTTGCTTTTCGGATGGAGCGCGCGATCCTAAGAGCGGCGCCCCTGTGGCTGAGCTTGCGCCGCCTGGCTAGGATCGTAGTTCGCGCCCCGTCCTATGTAGCGGAAAATCTCGTTCAGCCTTCGGATCTTGTGCGCGTCCGATTTTTTGTGCTGGTCCTTTTCGTCAAGCAGGATAGCCTTGCCCCCCAGCTTCTGGAAGCCTTCGACGTGAGTGGGCACGTCGTCGATAAAAAGCGCTTCCTTTATCGTTATGCCAAGCGTGTTTATGACTTTTTCGTAGACCTCTTTGTGCGGCTTGCCGACGAAATTGAACTGACGAATGTCGAAAATATGGGCGAAAAGATCGGCGATTCCGAGCTTGTCAAGAATCCTGTCGGCATGCTCGCGAGGCGAGTTCGTCAGGATCACCTTGGGCAGGGTTATGCAGGCCAGCATCTCCCTGAGCTCGTCGTCCCGCTTAAGGGAATCGGCCTCTTCCCCCGGATGCGCGGCGGCGAAGTACGCCTCGACGTCCTTAAAGCCTTTGTCCGCCATCAGCCATTCAAGGCAGGTGCCTCGCTTGCTCGCCTTCCTCTGTTCCCAGGCTTCCTCAGGGGAAACCCCAAGCAAGGCTCCGGAAAACTCCATCAGGCGCCGCTCCACGTTTTCCTCTAAGCCGAAGTTGCAGGAGTACAACGTATTGTCCAAGTCAAAAATTAGGTACTTAAGCATACCGCATTATACCGGATAATACACAAAAACCAAGCGCCTTAGGCGCGAATTTAGACGATTTTTTATTCATCCCGCTCATTTTCTGCATACGATCTACTCCAAAGGCGGAAAATACCCGGAAACGTCCCGTCCGGATCTTTCCATAAGATATACTTCCGCTTCGACCGGGAGCCAGGCCCTGCCGAAGTCGCTGTAAAGCTCGGATCTAAAACTCAGGGTGTAAAGGCCGCTGGGCGAAAGCGCCACGCTTTCCAGCATCTCCCCTATGCCCTGCGGCCTGAAAAGCGGAAGGATCGTTCCACCGGTCTCGTCGGCGAGAAAGCGCAGCTCGGGGGAGGGCGCCTCGTCGCCGACGATCACCGCGTTGAAGATTATCGAGTTGTTGGCCATGTACGCGGCCAGCTCGGCAAGGGTGTAATGCTCGAAGGCGAGGTCGCCCATGCGCCCGGTGCCCACGTACACGACCGACCTTTTCTGCTCGCCCATGAGCAGATCCGTGGCGGCCAGGCGCAGGCCCAGGTCGAAGCGCCAGGCGTCGGTGAAGTCCGCCGCGTTCCCGCGCGCCGAGGCTTCCAGCGCGTTCAGGCTCGGCTCCCTGCCGGGCTGCTCGCCGGCGGAAACCACCGAAAGAATGTTCCCGCTCGTTCCCAGGCCGCTTTCTATGTCGCTTATGGCGATGGCCAGCGTGTCCCGCAGGGCAAGGGTTTCCGGCGAGCGCTCGAAAAGCACGGACACGTCGGCGCGGTCGCTTCGGTAGGCCGGAATGTGGAAAACCTGGGCCGAAACCGGCCGGCCTTCCTCGGTAAGGACGAAGTTAAGCGACCCAAGCCCGACGATGGGGCGGCGAAGCCTGTCCTCCACCCGAACGTCGACCGTAACCAGGGGGAAGCGGTCGGCGTTGATCCGCTCGACCTGAACGAAAAGGCCCGCGGCCATGTCGTCTATGCGCGTAAGAAGGGGCACGTAGCCGGCGTCGAAGTTCGCCGCGAGGAGGTTTCCGTTCGCGTCCACGTCGGCGCTTATCACCCGCGCCGAGGGGCCGCCGGCGGAGCCAAGCTCGCGCGCGATGGCCGTGTTGGGATCGACGAGAAGGACGCGGTTTCCGTCCGCGGCGAGGATGCGGCCGTCGGAGGTGGCGCGCAGGCTTTCCGGGGAATTAAGGCCCTCGGCGAGGACCCCAAGGTAGTCGCCGTTGTAATCGAAGGAGTATATGCGCCCGGAAACCACGTCAGAAACGAACACGCGCCCGTCCAGCGCGGCGATGCCGGTGGGAGCGCGGAAGCCGTGGAAATCAGGGCCGCGCGTTCCAAAGGAAAGGATGAAAAGGCCGTCCGGGTCGAACTTCGAGACTCTCATGTTCCCGAAATCGACGACGTAAAGGTAGCCTTCCTCGTCGAAGGCAAGGTTTTGCGGGCCGACGAACTGCCCCTCGCCTATGCCCCGCGAGCCTATGTGCGCCTGCCACCTTCCGTCGGGGTGGAGCACGCTCACCCTTCCGCCGCGAAACTCGGAAACGTAAAGCCGGCCGTCCGGCCCGCGCGCTATGTCGTAGGGCCGGTCGAAGCCCTGAAGGGGGCCGCGCCTGCGTTCGAGAACCACGCCGTCGACGCCCACGCGCACCAGCTCGTTGCTTCCGAAGGCCACCACCCAGGACGATCCGTCGCCCACCGGAAGCACGGACGTGGGATGCCGGTACAGAACCTGATCCCCCGCGCGTCCCGGGAACTGCCCGGACTGAACGTAGCGGATGTCGTCGTCGGCTATGGGAAGGAAATTGCGCCGGCTGGAAACGGTCTCCGCGCGGCCGGCGACTATCATCCCCATTTCCGCGCCTCGCCCGTAGGCCTCGGCGGAGGCGCGCCACTGCTGCAGCGCTATGCCCTCAAAGCCGGAGCGATAGTAGGCCCTGCCGAGCCAGTCCAGAATGATCGCCTCGCCGGGCCTGAAGGAAAGGGCGCGCTCGAAGGAAAGGATCGCCTCGTTGAAGGCGAAGCGGTTGAAGGCCTGAACGCCTATGCGGAATTCGCGCGCCGCGTCCACGGCGTCAATGTCGTCGCCGCCGGTGACATGCCCGAGCGCCGAATCCGACTGCCCGAGCAAAAGCAGCGGGACGACGACAAAAAGCGACGCCGCCAGCGCTCGGGCTTTCATTTTAGGCCTCCCATCACTATGCGCAGGTGTTCCTGTATCTCGCGGGCCTCAGGCGCCAGGTCAAGGGCCTTGCGCAGCCAGTCGCGCGCGGCCACGGTTTCGCGGCACTTGTAGTAGGCCCAGCCAAGGGAGTCAAGGTACGCGGCGTTTTCCGGCTGAAGCTCCACGGCGCGGCGGCAGAACTTTAGCCCCTTAAGCGGGTCCATGCCCGTGTCGGCGAGGATAAAGCCCAGGCTGTTAAGCGCCGTGGCGTTGCCGTCCTCGATTCTCAGGGCCTTTTGGTAGTAGTCCACGGCGTTTCGGAAGCGCTTGCCGGCGTAGGCGGCGTAGGCCAGCATGTTGAAGACGACCGCGGACTCGAAGCCGGCCTTCAGAATGCGCGTGGCCTCGAACTCGGCCATTTTCGGCCTGTCCTCTATCGCGTGAATGTACGCAAGCGTCATCCGGCACTGGCATATGCGCAGGGGATCGCTTTCCCTGGCGACGACGCTCTCAAGGCAGGGAAGCGCGTCCTCGTGCTTTTCCAGCTTGGCGAAGCAGAGGCCCATGTAGTACGAGAGCTCGTTTCTTTCCTCGCCGCGCATGTCGGTGGGACCGGCCAGCAGAAGCTCGGCCAGCGCCTCGTCCCAGCGGCCTTCGTTGAAGAGCCTCGCTCCTTCCATCAGGCGCGTTTCCAGGATGCGCTTCTTTTTGGGCGCGGCCTTCCGCCTTTTTTCCCTCGCCCTTCCCCTCTCGCCGTCGTCGCGTTCCCCAAGGTCGCGCTCCGGCAGCCTGTCGAAAGGCTCGTTGATCACGGGCCTTTCGCTTGTCACGCTTGAAACAAATTCCTTCATGTTCCCCTCCCTCTCAATTAATCTCTAGGCGCCCGGCCTTGCCTCCTGAAGGAGGGCTGGGTGCGCGAAAACATCGCTAAGCGACGCGCAGCCGCGCGCGACGGCCTCGTAGTCCGATCCGATCATCGGCACGGCGCCTATGGCGTCAAGCCTCGGAACGCAGCGCATGATCCCGCCCGGCTCGCATACCGTCTCGATGCGGTCGCCGTACAGCCTTCGCGCCAGGCTCGCTCGCACGATGGCCTCGGGCTTTTCGTCCCGGTTCGGGATGTTCACGTTGATGAACGATTCCGGCTTCCAGCCGGCGAGCATCCCGCCCAGGTTTTCCGCGGCGAAGGAGACGGCCATCTCCCAGCGCCAGGGCCCCTCGGGGTCCCCGGCCAGGGAAAGCGCCAGGGCCGG
>Ga0131853_10025689_pt1 | contig 10608 bp, 6 predicted proteins | sample TergutLab28metaG_FD_92764 | JGI IMG/M metagenome (GOLD analysis project Ga0131853, IMG submission 92764) | Labiotermes labralis P1 segment gut microbial communities from Petit-Saut dam, French Guiana - Lab288 P1 (version 2) (version 2) | ecosystem: Host-associated > Arthropoda: Insects >... | reverse complement strand
TATTATATTATATTATATTATATTATATTATATTATATTATATTATATTATATTATATTATATTATATTATATTATATTATATTATATTATATTATATTATATTATATTATATTCAAGTTGGAATTGCAAAATATAAATCCAGATGGGGGCGAAACCTGGCAGCCTCCACACAAAGCAATATTGTGACAGATATCACGGAGCACTGGACAGAAAACCACGCTTACACTGAACCGAGACGCGCTGCAGAGGGGTTCAATATTTACCCTTTTCCCAGTTTCGATTTAAAAAATACTAAATACACAGGCTGTTAACGAAGACGTACAAGGAATTGTTAAACATTGTCGTTGCTTATTTCAAAACTGAGCCCTAATTAAATATATATATATATATCATATTTACCAATTCCTGTAGAGTGTAGTGACCTCTTCCATGAGTGGCATCTGTGATGAGACTGGCTGGACATGAAGTATGAATGCAGATGGGGAAATTTGACTGGAATAAAATGCCCAAGAATAAGATTGGAGAAATATACTAAATGCGATATCACAGTGTGGAAAGAAATAAGCTGGCTTATCAATATTCAGTGGCGGATTGTTTTGGATAGGGTAGACAAAATTCATATGGCATATAAGGCTGGAAACTCGTGGACCACCTGAGTCACCATCAGACTATCACGGCTGACATCCTTCCCTGGAACATATTATTAGAAATCCACGTGGAAATTTTGGAACAGTGGGTGCACAGTGGATTGTAATTTCTACTGGCGCTTCTAGAAATATATGCTCCCATTTTTCCACGTAAGCTATTATTAATAGATATAATAAGGTGCAGGTAAATGACACCCTTGTACAGGCACTGAAGCTCTGTACAGGCAGCACGGCCCGTAGGGGGATTAGAGGTATAGCTCTACTCTTTCTTGGACACGGCACTAGAAGGGGGGAAGTCAGCGTCACGCCCTGGCCGCTTTTACACCCGGGAAAGACAAGGTAACCATTGTAAAGGAGGCTGGGTGGGCCCCATTGCCGGTCTGGACAGGTGCGGGAAATCTCGCCTCCGAATTGGATTCGATCGCGGACCATCCAACCCGTAGCCAGTCGCTATAACGACTGAGCTGCCGGGGCCATAATAGACATAATACTTACTTACTTACTTACTCCATGTTGTAGAGTCCTTCTTGGGCAGCTAACTGGTTTGCAGCTAGTCAAGAAATTCCCCGCATTTCACGGAACCCTAATGTTCATTACCGTACTCACAAGCGTCCGCCAACTGTTTTTATCCTGGGCCAGCCCAATCCAGTCCATATACCCACATTCCACCTCCTGGAGATCCATCCTAATATTATCCACCCATCTACGCCTAGGTCTCCACAGTGGTCTCTTTCCCTCCGGTTTCCCCACCAAGACCCTATTACCCCTCCTCCTCACCCATACGCGCCACATGCCCAGCCCATCTCATTCTTCTCGAATTTATCACCCGCAAAATATTGGGTGAAAGGGACCGTACTGTGGATAATATATGCGGTTGATTTCTTGACCGACTGTCGTGTTTTCAGAACCAGTGGACTACATCCAGCTGTACACTGATATTAACATAACACATCTTGGGAAATGGTAACAGGTTAACGTCAATATTTTGGTATTCTGGGTTATGGCATTGTGCATTATACTCGATGGAAGGTACTGCCACCATCTTCATGACAAGTTGGAGGAAGCAGAAGATTGCACGTTGTCACAACCGTGAAAACCTAGAATCTCAAGTGAATGTTGACCGGTATCCCATAAATACGAGGAAGCGAACACTGTTGCCTACTCTTTCCGGCATGAACGGCGGCTTGTTCTTGTGGCTTTTAGTTTAGGTATATAAAGCTGTATTCTCATTAAAATGGATCTTAAGGAAGTGGGATAGGGGGGCAGAGACTGGATTGATCTGGCTTAGGATAGGTACAGGTGGCGGGAACTTTTAATTGCGGTAATGAGCCTTTGGGTTCCATAAAAACCGGGGAATTTCTTGACTAGCTGAGAACCGGTCAGCTTCTAAAGAATGACTCTGCTCCATGCAGCAAGTAAGTAAAGACGCATTCTCAACTGGATACTTTACGTAGAGTCATATGGAAGAATAACTATGAAAGAAGACTTAACAAACCTTCAGGCAGGAAGTGTCTGTGGCCTATGCCGAGCAAATATTCCAATATCTTCTAGAGGGACTGAGTAAAACAAAGTACATGTCAGGTTAACCCAGTTATCGTGTCCAGGGGTCGAACCAGAGACCTTCGGATACGAATCATAAGTGCCAACCAGTCAACTAAGACCATACAATTCATCACTCCAGTAACGAGCCACATTTCCCCCACTCTGCTAGAGGGAAATTGTGATCATATCTGCACTTTCTTCTGGTTCCAACTTCATGCCGTTTGATGTCACTTTAAGTGAATGTTTTATGGCTTACCAGGGCACGAAACATCACTTAAACAGCGTTAGAGAGGCTCATGAGATAAACGGGACAATTATGAAGTGCCGCTATCAACCCAGACACACTCAGTTCATCCTGCTTCGTACTGCAGACTGCATCTCGTCCTTCCGACAGTTCGTTGCCACGAGCCTATAAAATGAACGCACCGAGGGGAGAACGTGCTTGTGTGTCCGCATATTTCACTCAACACATTCGAACAAATTAAACGCATTATGGGGAAACCGTGTCTGTGTGTTCCTTGGCTTCAACACATTCGAACAAAATACAGTAAACTGGTCTATACTGAAAGCTCTGAAAGCTTTGAGCGCTTTGGGCTGAATTTCACTTCCGTCCGCCTAGTTACAAAAGTAACTACCAATCTTGAATCGCATCTGTTCGATTTGAAACACAATAACAAAGTCCCATACATGGCATCTATAAAACAGACTGCATAAGCTTCTATTATATGTGAAAATGAAATTAACGTTCGACATTTAGTACACCTTACAGAACCCCGTGGTATAAAATGTATTTCACGAGGTAAAACACATATATCATTAATATGCAAATACTCGTATACCTGTATACAAAGTCAAATAATGTCTGTATGCAGTACAATGTACATGTATTTATTACGTTTCATCAGCACCATTGTTTATGAACCAGCACACTACGATACACCTTTGATTCGATTTTCAAACAGTACTTACCTGCAGCATTTAAACATCAAAACCAACAATGTGTGTACAGTCACAGAATACGAGGTATACGCGTCAGGAATGCCCTAAATTTATCAGCCCACATCTTTATGTTCACACTCAGCAATAGCTCTCTCGTACTGACAACTGTGCCTAACTCCAACCTTCCCCCAGTAATTCTCTCCTCACAGGTTTACCACGTCTTTCTCAGGCGCGACTTGTTCTGGACGCACACGCAATTTGAACGAATCTATTAACGGAGAACAGACATTCAAAATACAATTCTGAAATCACTTAGATCATTTATTATCACCGTGAAACTTCGTTTGTGTGTGTCGTGATCATACGGACCCGGAGTAGCGTAGTCGGGATAGCGACTAGGCCACGGGCTAGGAGGTCCTGGATTCGAACCCCGGTAAGGGAGATTATTCTCTCTCCGATACGTCCAGACCGGCTCTGTAGACCCGGCCTCCTATTCACTGCGTACCGGCTTTCTTTCCTGCGAGTAGAGCGGCCGCAACGTGAAGTTAACCACTCACATACATCTAATGAGGTGGTTAAGAATCTATGCAGCTACACATCTACTCCCCCTGCATTACTTCACGGCGTAGACATGTAAATCTTTACCTTGTGTCTCGACCATAATAAGTACAAGAATTTATCTCAGTAATTAACCAACTTGATGCACAAAATCACACCTATAGGTGTGATGATACCAGAGGCTGTGTAATGCAATTTTGACCTCCTGATGATGAGCACACGTGCTAGAAACATGTAGAGGCATGAAATAAACTTATTGTAAAACAAAAATTTTGTGCATCAAGTTGGTTAATTACTGAGATAAATATACTGAGATGCACGGTCGGCAAAACGTCAAAAAAAAAGTATAAGAATGTTTTTTATTCATAATTTTTATATACGAAGTACCTACAAACTATATAATTTCTGGAAAACGAATAAAGGATTTGTCGAGTGCTACTAAGGACGTGTCTCACACACCTTCTGTCTGAGATCTCGCTGGCATGGTGTCCTATAATTTGTGTTAGTGCAATTCCGTCACCAAGCTGGTCCGTGTCTCACACAGACGCTTGAGAGTTGCTAAAACTGTCAGCGACCCAGATATGTCGGCGTCTCGTACACTTTGATGGACTTGATGCAGATTTTGCTTTCCATATCTCAAAGAACGGAATAACACTACGTAAATAAATAGATACATAAAAATACACTTCCCGAACATAAAATAAGAGTAAAATGGCACACGCACATATTCCCCATTCTCGAGTACACAAAATTTCCAACGGTGTTCCATGCTGACATAAATTAACGTTCACATAACGTATGACTCTGCTTCTGAGAAATCTAAAATACATGTGTAGTTCGAGACTCAGCTTTGCGGCCATAAATATATGACAGCTGGCTGGGAAGCAGAGCCGCAAACCCAATTCCGAATTACACAAAGTTACATAATTTTCTCTTTGTAGTTTCCAACCACTTTAGATTCGAGTTTTCATAGATATTTGGCACTTGAGCTTCTCATTGCTGTGACTCGTAATATAACGGTGTACTGGGAGGTGAGCCCGTGTTGTCTGATAAATACGTGCCGTCGTTTCAAGGAAAATTTGTAGATAATAACGGAGGCAGCAAGTCCGTACATATCTATCAGACTGTACGGCATCAGAGGCCAGAAAATGATCATATTCTTAATCATAAAACCTATCTTGAGACAACACGCTTTCTACGTTGGTTCTTCCAGTTAACTCCACAAAGCTGAGTACTACGTGACCAACTGATAATTGCGCAACTGTTCAAGAAATTTCTTGCTTCTTATGTAATCCGTACGCACATTAGCGTGTTCACAAAAGTCGCCTTTTGGTTCCTATTCTGGCCATATGACATCAAGTTCTTCATGGAGGTGTACATTCATACTGTAGTCATACCTTCGGTAACCACGTAGAACTACCTACCAAAGTACACGATGTTATAACCAGACAACGACTGGCAGACCCAGTCCAGAGCCTATCGTATTTCCTTAAAATTCATTTTAATATTATTCTGACATTGACTCCTACAGCTGACGTACGATGTGCTCCCTTGAGGTTTTAAAACCGGTATTATGTATCCGTTACCCATCCCTCTCTTCACAACTCACCTGCCTCGTCCTAAGAGCAGCAATAATGTTCCACAAAGATTGCCAGTTATAAAGATGATCTTTGCAATGCAATTTCTGCACGCTCTGGTTACTTTCTGCCCATCAGATCAAAGCATTTCTGTCATCCTGTTCCATATTTGTCCCGTTTCTCCTATTCTCCGCCTTGTGACACACCACATACCTACAGCAGTTGAGCAGTAATGAACATCCATAACACCACATGCCCACAGCAGTTGGGAAGCAGTAAGCATCAACGTAAATCCATGTAGGCTCACAGGTTTGGTATTTGTAGACGCCAATAAAAAAGAATGATGCTGTTTCCTTCTATTACGTTTAATTAAACTTTACAGACTCAAGATATTAGCCTTTTAAAGCCTAGCGATTACTTTACGTACCATGAACATTGATATTAAAAAATTCTACATGGTACTCACACAGCGCTTATATGTTGTGTACGGACCGCAGAACAAACAGCGACTTTTACCTCATACAACGTTAACAGACTGGTTTTGTGTAATCGAGGTGGAGAATGTTTACTGCGCAGTACGCGCTGAGTCCTTATATAAAACCAACACATTTCGTCTTTGATGGGTTAAGAGAAGAGTAGTATTTTGGGAAGCTATAATTAGTTAAAACGTAAATGATCAGGGCTCAAAAAAAACGTACTCCTCTGGTCATCCCTCCTGACGAGTAACAAATTAATGCCCACCGGAAAACATCAATAATATTAACAAATGGTTTCTTGCTTGTATTTCCACAAATTGAAATAGTTTCTTATGAGATACTACGTCGTACACAATACGATATGAGAAACGGTGTTTCATATGCCCAGTCCCAGAACATCACGCGATGGTTGTAGGCTGGTTTGGAGTGACTAAAGCGGCGTTCTATAGGGAAGACAGGCGAGGTTTCTCTTGTGGTGGAATGTCTGGTGAGCTAAACTTTTATTTCACTAATAAATTCAGCCAAAAATGTCTCGAGCCCCGAAAATCACATATAAGTGTTCTTTTATTGCTTGTAGCCTTCATCACCTTGCAATGCACGCTTACAGATTGCGCAAAAACGATAAGCATCATGCCCTACCTTGCTTCTCATTGACCACTCAACTGTCCCCAAAGAAAACATTTTTTACTTCATCCCCATTACATAAACTCCTCTGAGGGCCGTTTTCGGGTTGAAAGAAATACAGGGTTATTCGAAACGATTGTCGGGGGTTTAATAACTTGCCACCTCGTTCTCCAGATGCAACCCCATGTGATTTCTTTATGTGGGGTTACGTCAAGGATCAGGTTTATGTTCCTCCTCTTCCCGCAAGTATCCCGGAACTGAAGGTACGAATCAGAATCGTCATTGAAACCATCACCGCTGACATGCTACAGACAGTTTGGAACGAACTCGATTATCGTGTTGATGTTTGTGGAATCACAAAGGGTGCACATATAGAGCACCTGTACGGTATGTAACAAAAACTTGGAGTGTTGTTCTATTCAATAAAAAAAATCACATATACTCATATCTCAAGTGTATTGTGTATGACAGGTTGCTAAAAACCCCGACAATCATTTCGAATAACCCTGTACTTTGGGTCTATTCTTGGTCCAGGATATTTTTGCGATAGATACAACTTAGTTAAATGAGGTAAATTTACGTTGACTTTACGATTTCGAAGTGACATAATACACAAATCTTCCTTTCAAAACTGCATTCTTGCTGTCTATATTACTCTCCTTTTCTCACCATTCAGGCTAGGGTTGTATCCTAGGCTATTCCCACGTCAGATGTGTCGTGGTCGAGGTGGTACTAAGATAGGACTCCCCTCCTCCAAGTATTTTGATTTCCTCCCTTAGTATAATTCCACCATTGCTCCATACTCGCATTTCCTTGATTTACAACCAACGCAATAAAATCTTGGCAACTGACAGACTCGTTAAATAAAACACTACTCTTTCTGTCTTTCTCTCGCTCTGAATATAAATACATTGCTAACCAACACCAGCGCTCGCAAAAGAAACCCGTGCCCCAGAAGAACAGCTTAAATTGAAAGATGTATCAAACAAACCCCTAGTTTTCTTTTCCCCGTACGTAATGCCGTAACAAAAAACTTCCCATTCTCTTACATTACATTTTCAAACAATAATCCATTTCGCAAGTACAGCATCTCCGCGAGCGCGTGCTTTATAAATATTTATAACGTTTAGCAGGAAATACGATCTCACTTTACGCAGAGTGCGTGTGGCCTGAAAGCAAACATACTGCGGAAGGTTTTGATGGTGGTAGAGAAACGGAAACTTCGATTAGACTTCTTTTGTCTTTTATTCGTTGCGAAGCAACGATAATTGGTATCCTAAAGATGAAGTGAAGTTATACATTGAGAATAAGAATAAAGCAGATATCGCTACGAGTATGTGGTGCTTGTCATTATGGATGATTCTCTACGATATTAATAAAATGCGGCAATGCATCTGTTTCATGCCTTCATAAGGTACAGCGGGCAAAAAAACAGCGATCTCTAAGAATAAATTCTTTTGGATTGTGACTGACTTAAGGTACAGCGGGCAAAAAAAAAACAGCGATCTCTAAGAATAAATTCTTTTGGATTGTGACTGATTTCGGGAGTGTGTGCTGCCCCAATACACTGGTACATACCTAACAGACCACATGGTGTCACAGCGAACACTGTTTTAGAACCTCAGCGCCCAAATATGGAGGAATGGTACATCCAGTAACTTCATCTCTTAAAAAAAATTAACATTTTATAAAACTTGTCTCTGGGGTCTACATTAACTTTAAAAAAATGGTCCCTTAAATTCAAATTATTCTAGGTGGGACTTGAATCAAACACAAACAAAGTTATAAAAAATCCTCAGCTTACAAAAGTTGTACAAAATACAGATATAAATGAGACTGCGAACTTGTTCTCCAGCGCCCGCCGTCTATAACCTTCCCGTACAATGAGCGCACAAGTGAAACAACCATTAAAAAGAGCAGGTAAAATTAATTACAGTACATAAATGTAAAAATGCAGGAAGCAAAGATTCTAGTTTTCTATATATTAATTCTAGGTTTATATAGACAAGCTTGAAAGATCGAAGAATCTAAATTTAATGGTTTCAATTATTCTCAGAATTATATCTGGTTTTAACTTCTTCGTCAAAAGACCCACAATTTCTATTCCTCTCGCCCCTTCCAAAGGCTGATTATATTTTAAAGTAAATGTACTGAGGGTCATATAAGGGCCTCAACAACGCTGTGGCTAGGACCGAAATCCTTTGCAGGCCAGTTTCAGACTTACAGAAATTTTTTATCCACCCCTGGCCTAGGATATTTATAAAAAGGTAATATTAATAATTATTTGGGAGGACAGTCACAGGCAGTCACTTGCGAGACGTGTATTGCGTCAGCATCACCTGATCCGTCCAACGCGAACATAGGAAGAGAGAACTAAATATTGCTTGATTATTACTTACTCCTGCTAATTTTAACACGTACATTCTACACTTACAATGCTGTTGAAACCTTAGCATAAACAAACACGGACAATCCTCAAATATGCCAACACAAACTCTGCGATCGGTTACCACAGAAACAGAATTCACTTCCTATACAAGTGTACTGTGCGTGATTTCAGGCTTCCGCCACGATGTAGATGAAATTCGAGCTCTTCTGGGATATAGCAGAGCGCTGAATGGTAATTCCGTACCGACGTTTCAGGACAAATTAACGGTACCTTCTAGGGTCAAGAAGTACAAGAAGAATGGGCTTCTTGACCTTTGAAGATGAGGCCGATATGTCGTCCCGAAACGTCGGTACGGAATTGCCATTCAGCGCTGCGTTAAATCCTACAAGGGCGCAGATTTCAAAATTAACTTCGTTTCTGTTTTTAACATTTTGTGCTATGCATCAGATAAGCGTTGATTAATGATTAAGATGCTTACCAACTCCACTTGTTTTTCGTAAATATCAACTCGTAACTTATGGCAAACCAAAACCCTACAAATTACATCGATAATTTCTAAGTATTCACCACGATTTGCATCAACTTACGCAATGCCTTGAAATAGCGGCAACTTCTCCTACACTTCTACGTGGCGTGAACGTCTAAGCAGAGCCTTCGCGGCGAAATGACAGAGGCGTTGGATGGAAATCATACGTCCATTTCTTTCCGAAATATCAGTTTTTGTTTTGTACCTCACTCCAGAGCGCCTCTTCGCACGCACTGACAATTTCAGTTTAATATTTAAAACAGCTGTTTATAGCAAGTGGTTCGCAGCATGACGAAATCCATTTGTACCTGTAGTATAAACGCATGAAATAGACTGCCCAATAAAAGGGAATTCTCGTCGGTATTAGGCAGTATTAATATACATTGCTTACCTCTATTAAATTCTCATAGGAAGACGCATTTGAATGCACGAAACTAGCTGGCAGTGTTGAGCTTATCATAGAAGTGAGAGTCAAAAGTTGTTAAAAACGCAGGCATTTTGTTACCCGCTACTTTGTTGGTACGCAAGGCACACTAACGTACACGCAAGTTATTATGCTGTCTAAAATAATGGCGTCGTTTAAATGCGAAAAATGTTTACTAATAAAACATTCTCACATTATGGTTGACAAGAATTAAATGTCTCTTCTTTTTAGTCTCTTTCTGTGGCGCTACAGCCCAACCTGGGTCTTGGCCTCTTCAATCCTCCGCCTCCATGCATCTTTATCCTCCGCCTACCTTCTCCAGTTCTTACATTTCAACATCCTCTGAACATCCCTGTCCACGGTATCTAAACGTCTTCCTCTGGGCCTTCCAACTGGTTTTCTCCCATCTATTTATTCTTTCAGTGCTTCCTTGGGCACCGTTTCATTTTTCATCCCCATCACATGATCTACCCACTGGAGTTTTCTCAATCTGATATTTATGGTTAGTTCAATTTCCTTGTATAAATTAGAAATTTCGTGACTATTTCGCTACTGTCCATTAACCAGCACGGGTAGAATTAAATGTCTCAGTAAATATTTCGTTTCAGCTTACTAAGTGCAATACATGAAGTCAGTTTTCGTCCATGTCTCCATAAGTTGGTGATGGTTTTCACTCTTTTTATTGGCCACGCAGGCCCTTAGGATGAGTAGAGGTATAGCTCTACTCTTTTCTAGGACCTTCGGCACTAGATGGGGGTGGGGGGTCAGCCCCACGCCCCGGCCGCCTCTTCCCCCGGTAAAGATCCGGTGCCCATTGTACAGGAGGCTGGGTGGGCCCCAGAGCCGGTCTGGGTCTCCATAAGTTGTATCATCAAAAACTTCCAACGGCACGAGTTTCGTCACTG
>Ga0131853_10025688_pt1 | contig 10608 bp, 5 predicted proteins | sample TergutLab28metaG_FD_92764 | JGI IMG/M metagenome (GOLD analysis project Ga0131853, IMG submission 92764) | Labiotermes labralis P1 segment gut microbial communities from Petit-Saut dam, French Guiana - Lab288 P1 (version 2) (version 2) | ecosystem: Host-associated > Arthropoda: Insects >... | reverse complement strand
GTGACGATACCAGATGCTGTATAATACAATTTGACCTCCTGATGATGAGCACAACAGTGCTCGAAACATGTAGAGGAATATAATAAACTCATTATAAAACAAGAATTTGTGCATTAAGTTGGTCAATTGCTAAGAGAAGTGTGCATTTGTTTGTTCATTGGACATATGGAAACAAGATGCTTAAGAAGAATGTTTGTGTGTGTGTAGATATGGAATGTATCATCACATTGTGTTATGTTGTAGTCATGAGTGGAACAGACTCTATTTCGCAATATGGTGACATAAAAGAGTTCATGTAGTGAGACTGGGTTTGTAAATATTGGGGTAGAAGTACATTTAAATTTTGTGTCTGTCCAGTAGATCGGGTCTGTTCAGATGTTAAGTTCTGAGGAGTTAATAACAGACTGTAACATCAGTTGAATTGTATGTGTCACTAATAATTTTTTACTAAGACTGTAAGACAAACTATAATGTAAAGTTCCATATTCTTTTGGTTTACAGTACATTTCATTCTCATTGAGAGTTTAAATTGTTGTTAAAAATCTCATTTTCATGCAGGGTATTTTTTTACAGATATCAATTTCAGTGTTGTTCTGTCCTCAGTATAATCATTGTTTATCCTATGAAGTGTTGCTTTTTTGCTAAAGCGAATTTCTCTCACATTCCGCAGTGTTCCTGTATGCCACTTTTAAATTATGGCTGATGCCCACTAATTAAGTGAAGTTGATCCACTTGCATAAAGCCTTAGAAAGGAGGTGCACAACAGCGGGTTCTAGCTCCCCGTTCTGCTTTTTTCACTCTTTATAGTGCAGAAACTGATGTGACAGCATAAACTTTAAGACTTAACTTTAAACTGAGTATATTAGGTGGAAGTACAAATGGAACATCATTTTGAAGCACCATACAAGAGGGAAGGACAGGCAAGTGCCACATGTACGGTTCTATAAACAAGTACAAGGGATTGTGATTTCGTTAATTTTTTTTCCTGAATAATTTTGAATGACGACATTGTAGGCATAGTAGTGTGCGTAGTAGTGTGCGTAGTAGTGTGCGTAGTTTGCATATGGCCATAAAGGGACCATTCCATGTAATACAGATTTTGTTTGTTTAAGTTTGTTAGTGGGGACTTTGCGTTAATTTGCATTTCAGTATTCCCATTTGTAAGTAAGTTTAGTAACTTTGAAAAACGCCAGTAGTAATTTTGTGTACCACGTTATGGAGTTCACCCTCACCGGTCTTGGTTAATTACACTGAACATTGCATTATAACAGTATAACGTTATAAAACTTTGGTTCTTGCCTCACAGAAAACACGTTAGATATCTGTTGTGAATAATTCTTTAATGACTTCCAGGAAGATGGTCGTCGTTTATTCTGAGGACAAACTGAACTAACCAAATACTCTCGTGTATGATTTTTACGGCCTGTTCTTGGGCTTATAAATACTATTGTATCATTTTTTCTTGGGGCAACAAAAGGGTGTAGTTAACATTTGGAACACAATCTGTAATCTTAAATTTATTTATTTGTCCATTGTACTTCAACTACCGTGCACAGGTAGTAAAGTCAGTAGATTCGAAATTCCACAAGTTATGTCTGGTTCACGTTGTGGCAGCCGCGATCACAGCGGTTGAAGTATGGGCTGATTTCTGTTGTTGCAAGGTCTGGACCGCCAAAGGAACTTTCTGCAAACCTAAGCGCCATTAGTACACAGAACTTACAGACACAACAGGTTACACAGTAACAGTGTCTGTGTGGGTGTGACCCTACGCCTCTCCGAACTGCATTTCCAAATTTTTCACTCCCAGCTGAAAAAAAAAAATCGCCTAACGCTTTGGTTGTGGATGTGTTGGAGGGTGGGGGGAGTTCAGTGTCCTGTGATCCAGTTGTGACTCTTAGGCATGTTGTGTGCGCGAAACAATTAAATCTGCGGGCAGTGTGGCGCATCCAACACATCTCCTGGTGCAGGTAATTAAGAACTACATGTAGTGAGCAACTGGAGTTAGGTTTTATTTCATTTGAAATTGTGTTCATTCGAAAGCTCCATGTCGTAATTGTTAAATAGTTTTTCATGTGTAACGAAAGTATCTTACATTGCAGTATATGTTTTCACATTGTTAGGGATGAAAGTATTATTCTCTGAAATTTGGAAATCCTGGTAATCAGCCAGACAAGATTGTCTGTCTTTTTACCGGTACGGAAATAGTTCTTTGTGAGACCTTGTATTTAAAATATTGAATCTTCGTGATGTATCGAAAGGATCCAGGCTACGGACGAACGATATCAATACAGCAGTATTTAATTAAACTCTTACTTTTATTCCCGTATTTCATTAATACCCAAACACACGACATGAACCTAAGGACGAAACTGTAGTTGTCTGATTTAAAGACCCAGTTCGCAGTAAACAATTTTTGTCTCGATTATAAAAACCGATAAGTTAATTCTGTATAGAGAAATAATCGCTGTTTGTTTTGAGATCCACGCATAACACACAAATGCCTTGTGGACAGAAAACAGAATTTCTATATGTTAAAGCTGGTGGTACACAAAGTAAGTCTTAGGCTTTAAAAGGTTAATGTTGCCTATATACGGTATATCCAGCGAGGAAGTCCGTTGACATTCTCGCACTGTTTCTTTCGCATCTTCATCTTTCATCCCTTTCCTCCTCCACATTTTTATCTGGTTCCGTTCTCTGTACTTTAGAACGAGAAATTAAATTAATTATTTATCCTTAAGGTGGCACAGTTCCTAAAGTAGAGCTGCTACCTATGTAATGACGTGGAAGTTACTACGGCATGAAAACGGCGTAACATACACACATAGTCAGATAACATACGTAGTCGTGAACCAATCTTTAGATTAAAATCAAATATCGGTATCGTTGCCTGACAATAGATTTCCTTTAATTGTAACACTTAGATAACGTCGTACTATTAGTGTCTGTAGTCGGTGGCACACCAAGTATATTGTATGTAAGTCGTTCTGTTCTGGCATACGCATATCCGTTAGTGCTTAGCGCTTCAGCGTTTATCATTTTTGAGTGCATATTGAGGATCTTTATGGTTTCATTATTTGCCTGTTTAAATTATCACGTGTAAAGGAACGCTGAACTCCTAATTTAGCCGTATGTGATCGGTGTTCGCGCAAAGCATGAGTAGGCCTGTAACCGTGCTTAGGAAGTAAGGCACTGGTGAAGTTATTTTCTACTGAGTTAGTGTAAATTCTGACACACGTCCTGGGAGATTCTAATCCGCCTTTGTTTATGAACTCCCCTGTTTGAAATAACTTTAAGGTTCGTTGATTGTAGGCGTGCTAGGGCCTGTATATGTGTAGTGGCCTACTGCATAGTGTTTTATAAAATATATGTTCTGAACTCGAAAGCTACGGATGCGTGGAGTGCCTGATATAAAACACGATAAAATGACGTATCTTTGTAGATTAAAGGCTTGTGTCTTTGTACGTTTGTATGAAATAGGGTTGTTTCGGTACCACCGGCATCAAGTAATCTGTGATCTTCAACTGTCATATCGGGGAATTATCTCACACGTCTTATTTGTACGTTCGGCGTTGCATTTGACGATTATGTAAGTTCATAATTTGCCTCCAACTGCAGAATTATGAATTTTGACTTGGCTAGTTGTTACGGGCCGAGTTACCATATTCGTCTTTCCGCCGTGGCCCAAATCATTTAGCCCATTAGTTGACCCATTCTTTATTATCCCGACAGCAAATCTGTAGCAGTTCGTAAAGTGTCGTTGGTAGATGTGAAGAAAATCTTAAAATAATTAATCTGTTTCATGCAGGAGAAGGACAAGAATGACATAGTGATACCTTCAATATGAGGTATCTTCCACTCTCATTTTTTTTTTTTGGCAGCATGGTGATGTCAAACGCGTTGGCTCATAAACAGGCCACAGATTTCTTCTTATTCCTGACAATTTTCATTATTCCCTTTCACTCCTGCTTGGTATTTATGAGACCCAATCATGGCCCTTAGCCCTGTTATCGTGATGGAGGGCTTTTGTCTTTGCTTATTCTCCAGACAGATCTCGTCGTAATGCTGTAACATTGATCGGATCCAACGCCGTCATGGCCCAGAGGAGAACAGAAGTCACTCATATCCTGAAAATGGACCAGTAGCTTTCATCGACACTACGCGATGTTATTCATGGGACTGTAATTGTACGTCGTAGGTAGATGGCAAGGCACATTTTGTGATATCGTGTTGTAATGTGTTCAGTGTTCGAGAATAGAGAGGAATGGAGTTCGGTTGTCGCCGTCAGGCACACTACGTACTGGTTTTGTAAGGTGTTCGTGAGAGTGGAGGGAGTGGAATAGAATTCGATCCTACTGTAGGGTAAAACGTTCTGGTACTGTCGTGGAAGGACGGAGTTCGTTCAGTCCAGTGATGGAGCTGCTACAGTACCAAGCGGCCTGGCGTGATGGGGTTGTGTGTTTAGTAACATCGGGCTTTGATTACTGTAGCGAGTCTAATTGCTCAAGGGTAATGAAACTCTTAAGACTGCTGAGATGGACTTTATCTGTCGTGCAACCGTCGCGTGTAGGTGTTCATTCCACGGGTGGAAGGAACAGGTACACGGACGTCACAGGACCATGAGTCTGGCTGCTATCTTTGTAACTTCACACTTGGCACGATTTGCCGTGGTCGCCAGTGAATTCATTTTGCTGTCCTGTTCGCAGTTTTAAGCTGGAACTGAAGGAACATTTTACTGTCTTCGGCCGTGTGAACGTAATTCCTAAAACACTTCGGATTTCAGGTGTCCATAAAGTGTGAGTGCGTTGTGACAGCCGGCGTATTTTCCAGTGATGTTCCAGCCTGTTACGAAACAACGTGTGGAACTCATCAAGTTTTCCACATTGGCTCTTAAGAAGTGATCCACATCTCGACGATTTACCTGTCTTGTATAGTCTTATGGGTTATATGACGTCGCGTAGTGTCGGAGGATCTTTTTGATCAAGTTTCAAGATATAAGTGGCGCCTAATGCGACGGTCTGGGTTATGACACCATGCAGTTTTGTACCCACCATCAAACTACACGGCGTCGTAACCCAGAAGACCCTCATGGTGAATATACTCCGCCTTGAGTAATTCATTTGCATTCTTCAGTAATGTCACGAGGACCAGTGGAATGTCAGCATGTGTCAACAATCTAGGACAGCGAATGACATAAAATGGTGAAACCCGCTAGCCTACACAGCAAACTTATTAACGACACAAAATTCGTTAATTTCCTTACTTTGTTGCGTCTGTGGTGTTGACTTAGGTGGTTTCATTATGTTGCTTATTTGGCATTTCTTGCATGCTTCATTCGGTTGGTGTGGTGAGCAAGATACCGTCATGGAGAGAGTCTTCATGTTAACTCGAGTGGTTGCCTTTGTGAAGATCTACATTCAGGTTATGAATAGCGGACATTAAATTCCGTATTTGATTGTGCATTTTGTTTTGGTGTGTTCGTGACCAATATTTTATTTTTCCTCATTTATCAGGATTCTGATAGACGAATGCGAACAAAAGTATGCAAAGTTTTCGTTGGTGTAAGGTGTAACGGTGAAATTTGTGCCACATTAGGAACACATTCGGTTGAGTAAATTGTACTGTATGTATATCAGTTGCTGCTGTTGTTTATTAATCATCCGAAGTGCCCAGTTTGTCACCTGTTGGGCCCGACTTTTGACCGCGCTGCATTCTGTTCGAATGAACTCAAGTTCAGGGTCTTTTCGCGATCGGGTAGCGTTTATATCGCTCACTGACTGCAAGGGGGCACAATCCATAAATTGCCATTTGGAGTTAATACTACGATTGAGCTGGAAAATACAACTATATCCGACAACAACGGCATCTGGCGGGGTGTGTTTCAACTAACAAGTGTGCCGGTATTGTCGGCTGTAGATTTTTCAGCTGAATTGTAGTGTTAACTCCAAGTGGCAATTTTTGGATTGTGCCACTGTTGCATTCAGTGAGCGATATATGTGTGTATGTGTGCACATGTGTGTTTGTATACACACATGTGCACACATATACAGAGTGGTGCAAAGTTGACTCGACGCTAGAGGCAAAATATTAAACAATATATGCAGGGACTTCCGTTGAAAAACAAACCCCAACGCAAGGAAAACGTAACAAACTTACATTTCCTCATATGATATAGTGTATAAAATAGAACTTGCCACATGTTAGAGTAGAGGTTGGACGTGACCCCTTGTAACTCTCAGACATGCTCGGTTGCGAAGGAAATGAAACATCGGCAAACTGTATTCTACATTCTTTCGACACATTTATACGATTTCTTCCTCATGTGAGTTTCCACAGTGAAAATCCTCAGCATACTCACGAATAAAATAAATGAACGTTACCCTATGCTTTACGTGTCTGTTATGAGAGCGGATTAAATTTGACGGTCTCAATAACGTGAGGCATGGCTCCGTACACACGGCGCTATGACTGGCGGTGTACGAATCGTGCAGCTGCCGATGCTCTTGCCGAGCAGTGATGGCAGTTTATAGACAGTACTTTGAAACACATTTAACAATCTCTTCGCTAGGTATGAGGCATACCTGAGAACTGAAGGAATTCAATGCCAGTACCTGCTTTAACATGAAATGTGTGGTCATGCTTGCCGTGAGACTGGGTTCGGTTTTCAGTTGAGCCCCGGAATATTAGGAATTTGAAAGGTAGCAGTCGTGACATGGTGTTTTATTTTGTGAGAGCAACGCCGTAGTTATGTGGTTGTGTGACACTGTGTGCAGTTTTTCTGCTGTTGTTTTGTTGGTCGTGGAAAACAAGTTCGAATGTTGTTGTTGTTGGAAACGTGAACAGCGGACATTACAGTCTGCGGTCAGACCTTTGTGAAGTGTGTTCATGCTGTTATAATCGAGCTGAATGATGCTGTAACTGAACATCCCTCCTGTCTAACGTGTAAGGTCGGATTTAGAGTTTGATTCACGTCATTTGCCATTGTACATTACCACTGAAGGTGAAAACTGCTGTGTTTTCTGAAGAGCTGGAGGAATTTCATCAAACGAACGGACCCAAACACGAAATCCGGTCTTTATTAAGCCCGTATCTGGCCTGGAGCTTCTGCTGAAATATACGGAAGCATCTGGTCCTCAGATCCACGGTCTTTGTGATTATGGCTTCGGTGTTATAGGGAGTTGCAGACGCACGTAATTTGTTCGGAGAAATCTGTGGTGTAAATGTGTTTGTGCCCTTCTTACTGTTACGTGTTATCAAGGGTACTGCACTCGTATTCTGTGATCTGCCGCCGTGTGCTCTGGTAGATATTTACCAGCATTTCGGGGGAACCTGCTGCATCCGTCGTCAGGGTACAAGAAGATGGAAACGGGTTTCTCCGAAACGTTGTATGCCAGACTACACGGCGTCCCTTCCCAAAAAGACGTATTCTTTATACTCAAAGCCGGGAGAGACCTGAATTGTGCAACTGTGTTAATTCGCGTGGTAACATATGCTGTATTCTGCAGGGATTTATTCATTTGTAGTTGGACCTCCTGTATATTGCGGCAGAGCTGTCGGTGTTATCGTTCGTACGTGTGGCTACCCTGGCAGTTCTGATGATACGGTGATAAACTGCGGGATATCTCATGTGCGGTGTGCCAGTGAGAGGAAGTGTACTTGGCAAAGTTGACCTTCCTGTTCCTTATCCTCGTCTTTCTAGCACTGGAATCTGCAACTCTGCCGATAAGCGTGCAGTTTCAATCATTCGGTGCAGTACTTGGTGTGCCCTGCTGTGCGGTAGCAACTGCTAGGTAGTTGATTCAGAAAGTAAGAAGCGGCTTGCAGAAGCTTGCTGGCAGATATGAAAATTCTGTGTGTGTGTGTGTTTCCATGCGTGAATTTAACCAGTGGTTTAAGACTTATTACAATATCTTAGTACCGTGGTTTTTCTTTGGTGGTAGGGAGAGATTAGTGATTACTTCAGTTTAGCATATGATCCACCATGCTGTTGTAAACTTTAGTTCCTTTTTCTGTCAGTTAATTCTGTGAAGACAACTCGCGTTTTCAGTATAATCTTGGCAATTGACCAACTTAATGCACAAATTCTTGTTTTATAATAAGTTTATTGTATTCCTCTACATGTTTCGAGCACTATTGTGCTCATCATCAGGAGGTCAAATTGTATTATAGAGCATCTGGTGTCGTCACATTCTGTAGGTGACCGTAGGGTGCGCACCGGACGGCCACCTACAGAGTGTGATGATACCAGATGCTGTATAATACAGTTTTACCTCCTGGTGATGAGCACAAAAGTGCTCGAAACATGTAGAGGAATATAATAAACTTATTATAAAACAAGAATTTGTGCATTGAGTTGGTCAGTTACTGAGATTATACTGAGATGCACGGTTAGCAAAACATCGAAATTCGCGTCTTCAGATTATCCCTTGACCTTCCTATAAATACGGCCCTTAGAAGAATTATCTAGTGACGTCACTTGAATACAGCGAATTTAAATGCCGTCAGCAGTTACTATGCAACTAGAACGGCCGACGGTTGCGAGTGTTTAGTGAACCGTCCGTGAGATAGCCGATGAAGGCCAGCCAGTACGGAGTATATTTCTAGACAGATTCAATTTTTGTGAACGGTTTTAATGTTTCCTTGTTCTGTGAGGTAGCTTTGAAAACAAAATGTGCCACTCGTGTTAAAATATTACCAGCGGTAAACAAAATTAGGTGGACAAGAAATGATGCTCAGGCCAGCCGTTGGATTGACGCCCTTGAATTTTTCTTACGCGTGCTTTTCGTTTCTTAAAATATTTTAATCTCTCTCCATGACCCGTAAATGTAATTAGTAGACAGTAGTAAGATTAGGGGACAAACCCCGCATACAGTAGTTCTCTATACCATTAGCAGCAATTATTTTCGAGTAATGAACCTTTTCGCTGACATGGTTCCCTTGATGTTACTCCTGATTTTCACATATCACATTTGGATTATTTCTTTTCTTCCATCACAATCTACACGATCACTCTTTGTAACTTGGTTGTCCCGACGCGCTCAGTCTGGTAGGTGATCCTCTTTCGGGAAACGGGTGTGGTTCGCGGAATTACATACAATTTTAATTATTTCTTTTTACTTGTTGTTTTATTTACTCAATTTATTGTTGATAAAATGAACAAAAGGCGTGCTGTGTCAAGTTAAACAACTAAATCATACTTTATTAAAATAACACAGTCACTTTTCTGTACTCCTACCTACACCAAACTCGTACGCGACTGACTTCCTTACTGGCCTGCTAGCGTCCGTTATCAGCTTCTGACCGTTTCGGCGTTTAATTCTCTCCCCTCCTACCTGTCACCAACGGTTCTGAATATACGTTGACAGATTAACCCACAATGTATGGCCATGAACCGTCCGTAACTGACGCCAGCAATCCTAATAAACAACTAGATTAAGAATGATCGGCTACAACATCATAAGTAATTTTCGATGAGTGTTAGACAATGAGTGACTCAGTAAAATCAAAGTGCGTATTCATGTGCATGAGTAACAACAATGATTTGCTGAATAACGACACACTTTTGCTGAAATCCATTATCTTGCAATGACACTGGCCATAAGAGTAACGCTCACAAATCACTTATTCTTTCAAAACATTGTCGCATACCTGGTGGACACGAAGTTAACCCGTACCGTATTTTTTTATTGCCTGCATTTCGCGATTAGTGATAACCTAAGGCGTCTGTTGGATATCACTGTTTGAACTCGCTCTTCGCAAGCGTCTTCTTAGTCGTACCGAGCTAAGCATCCAGCGCAGTTGTGGATATTGCTTCTAAGTGTCGTTTGTTGAAGTTGCTGTGTCGTTGCTCTGCTGGTTATTGACTTTTAAAATGTTACCCGATATTGTGGAATTGATATTTTTGAGCTTCGTGTTTGTGCTGTGGTGCGCATTGATGTATTGCACGGTATTCAGAAGTGCCCCGAAAGAAGTGATTGAGTAGTTCGCGTGTGCATTGTTACATGGAACATCAACGGAAGGAGATATGTGGGGGGGGGGGGCTGCGATAATTCTGCCAGTAACGTCACATGTTCACTGTATGCTGTACAGCTAACCTTGTCCGTGCTTTGAATTGAGTGTTTGGTACGTGATTTAGCAGGCACCTTAACAAACGGAAAATCGGTCACGTAAAAGTTCGACTTAACGAAGTGTGTATTAGGAGACCATTGGTTTTAGTTGATGTATACGAGCCAATAGAGGCTTAAAAATGTGTCACCATATGAATTATTGTTAAGGGCAAGTTTATAGTTAATGTATAATGCACTTGCTCCTCCGTTAAGGGGGGGGGGGGTGTTCATGCATTATTGTTCTTGACATCAGTTTGTAACAGCTGCTTATACCAAAACACCAACAATCCTTGAGCATGTGTGAATAACATGTTGGGAAGTTTATCTTCAAATATTACCTCGTAACATTTATTTGTGGCCCTTTTTACCATTTTAGACTACTTTATATAGGGTGTCCCAGGAGGAATGTGCCAGACTTCGGGAGGGTGTTCCTTATGTTAAAGTATACCGATATAACCCAAAACACCTATGTCCAAAGTTGAACGGTTACGGAGATAATGGCCAG
>Ga0131853_10025687_pt1 | contig 10609 bp, 9 predicted proteins | sample TergutLab28metaG_FD_92764 | JGI IMG/M metagenome (GOLD analysis project Ga0131853, IMG submission 92764) | Labiotermes labralis P1 segment gut microbial communities from Petit-Saut dam, French Guiana - Lab288 P1 (version 2) (version 2) | ecosystem: Host-associated > Arthropoda: Insects >... | reverse complement strand
CACAAACGTACGTCACCACAATCTATTTATTTTATAGTATGGCTACATGTTTCGACTAGGTGTTAGTCATCTTCAGGCCCCTACACTTACTTTACCAGATGCTTTGTCCACTTTGGGATCGCACAGTGTTTACATGTGGATTACTTATTTGTTAGAGCTTTTAGAAAAGTTAATAACTACAGAGTTATTGTTATTTGTAGGCTGTGTTTAAGCATGAAACCACTGCAGCATAAAACTCCTTCCTAAAAGCTGGCATAAGCTTCCAAATAAGGTTTAATGAACACAAAAAAGCTTCATGACAACTAGCCATACCTCAAACAAGGCCAAACATTACAATGATCCTATACACCCATTCGAAACCATCGAGAACACAATTCACGTACTGCAACCACATAACAAGAGCCCAAACCTCAACACATTACAACTTTTACACATTTATGCAGAATACCTCAACAACAACCACTTAAATGACAAACATTCCATATTCCCAACATAATCTAAGACACTATTTTGAAAACCACACCAGCCATAAATACCCCCCTCCTACCCACACCACAGTGCTTCCACACCAGGTACCCAACACAAGACCCATCCCAAAACAAATAACAACAGACACACAGCAACACATAAGCTGCCACACTAAAAAACCGACGCCATATTCCCCAATACAATCTTTGACTTTTTAAATGTAACTCCACCAGTCATAACTAGCCCCTCCTATCCCCACTCCCACCCACATTACAGAATTGCCACACCAAGAACCTAATGCAAATAACAAAATTCTACACCTCAATACAATAAACGTTTTCACTCTTATCCAAAATGCTTTAACAACCACCACTAAAACGAAAAACACACCAAATTCCCCAACATAATCTTTGACTGTCCCCAGCCGAACTCCCCTCCCACTCCTCCCAACTCATCATAGCTACCACACCAAGATCCCAACACAAGACCCAACTATAGCAAGTCACATAACAGTACATAAGCTGCTACTTTGAAAGTACATTTTTAGATAACGGGCATTTATTAGAGCATAGAATTTCACTAAAGCCAAGAGGACAGTACAACATCATTATAATAGAGAAACGCTACAAATACTGACCTTCGGCATCAGGGAATATCTACATAGCACAAAATGTAGTGAACGACCACAAGGAATACAACGAGCCCACACAAAATAAAACTTAACATTAAGACACCAACCGGATTATAAAACGAATACAACAGAGGGAGGATTGCACGCACACACACCAGAAACAAGAACCTCAGAGAACAAAAGGATAAGCACTTCCAATGTAAGTATAATTACCCACAAACTTAAAACACAGACACATGCCATATTAGTTTACCTTCCTTACATTCTTTATCATTTGTTAAAATGTTTTTTCTCTCCTGTAGATACACTAAATGCTCCAAGGTACGCAAAAACATACACACACATACACACACACACACATACTTACACACACACACACACACACACAATGGATACCTGAGGCCAAAAAACCCTCACTGAGAAAAACAACACCCACGAGAAACCAGAAGACGTCAAACATACTAACCCACTAACGACGCACTACCAACCCAATTGAATACAAACACAACTCATTATCACGGCCCCCAAACAACCCTCTCCCCTAATACCTTCACATAAACGTACATCCTACCAGTCATTGACCATTAGACTTCACACTAAATAAACTGATTTTAACGCGTAACGATAATGAGATCTTAGCATCACCTCGCAATATAGTCATATATATGATACTCTTTTGCATTAGAATCTTCTATCAGAATATTCATATGGGCCTTAGGAAAATTATCGAAAACCTGCTCTAATTCTTCAAAATATCAGTCTTTTTAGTCACCATTGTCTCCTCTCTTGTTCCATGCATATTCGAAACAATGATATTATACTAGCGACCTCTCAGAACTATATATGACGCTCCATTGCTAAGAAACTCTACCCTTGTAACTGCTGAACTCTTCTGTGTTTTACAGAAAATGCTGTTCCAAATTGATGATTTTCATTATTTTCCATAGGAAATATATAATCCCCTGCTCTTACTGTGCCCCTTTGATCCATCTAACATCCTGTAATCTCATTTTATCTAACATATACGTTGCTAATTCCCTGGCTGCTTCTGTAAGTGAACATAACCTATGAACGCTCCTAACATTCCATGTACCGAATGTCATTTCCCTTCTCCATTGCTTAGGTCGCACGAAAGGATTATTCCAGGTCAAAGTTACGTTTCTAGGTTTCGTAACTCTGCCAGTACTTAGGGCTAGGAATTGTTAGCACGTCGCCCAACCTCCAACCTGGAAGTTCAACCACTGTCTCACGTCGGCGGCTGATTGTTTAATACATTCGCAGCTACCTTCCATATTGGATGGCGTTCCTCCATCAGCATCCTGAGGACGCGCCATGCCGTGATGACAAGTACCCACTTATGGGCAGGATATTTTCTGTAAGATCCAAGATTTATTCAAATCTTATAAACGAATACTAACGTATGAAGAAATAAGGTATGTGGGCGCTATTCGACCACTGTAATTAAACACTTCTATTACTAATACTATTACTATTATTTTTGTTTCAGTACCCAAATCAACTCGAACGAAATGCTGCTTTCAACCAACACAATTGTATAAAGTTCAAATCTGTTTTAGAAAATAAATGAAGAGAGAAACAACATTAAGAATTGAAAATATTACACCTAAAGAAGTATTGCAATTTGGAAGTGAATTTGTGTACTGAAGAAAAGAGAGGAGCGACACAGATGAAATGTTAGAGTCTCTTAGTTTGAATAACAAAACTAGATAAAGGAAAGAATGAATTATTGGGGAAGAAACGGGAGCACAGAAAATAGTAAAGGAAGTAAAACAGCACCGGGAAAAGTGGCTACAATATTTACAGAGGATGGACAAAAATAGTTTACCTGTCAGTTGGTACTTTCATGAGCGCCAAAGAAGCACAGTTGGCCACATGTGGACTAGGACATCTGCACTGCGCTGGACAATGTCCTCTGACCCCAAGTACAACCGCCAGCAGAAGCAAAAATTCCATCTTGAAGTACAACATAATACTGTGTTATATAGCAAGTTCACACTTAATTACGAGATTTGCGGTTGCCACAGCTTTCTTACAAACATTTAGTTTTACTGGATTGGTTCTTATTCACAGTTAGTAAATATATACTCTTTCTTATCTGCCCCCTATTTTATCAGCTGCCGATATTGTTTGACTGTGGGCAGGGTACGTCCCTTTCTCCTCATTCTACTAATACCTTTATAGCCACAAGAACAGGTGATAAGAGAAGCAAAAGCACAATAAAGTATTTATGTGGCTACAACAACTCTCATACACGTAACAAAACGTGTGCCTCATTTTCTTTTAGAATGTCATGTTTCTCGGTAACACAGCAATGTACTCCATCATGCAGTCTACAAAATTCCCAAAGGCATTCTTTGCATTTTATGAAGCTTACCGTTGGGCAGCTGAGAAACTGTATTGTAGCAGATCATATGATACGTTCCACAGGAATGTAATATTTATATTTTCCTTCCTGTAAATGTGGGACAGCAGGAAACAACAAAGAAGGCAACTAACCATCGTAAAAACTCCACAATTTTCTATTACACTGATATATTCCATGCAGATTATTCCGACCTTACACCAGCTCGCAGTATGTCGAAGAAACTTTCAGTATTTACGTTAAAGTAATTAATATATTTACAAAATTTCACGTCGTAAATTTGAGAAAAGTACATATAGCATCAGTATATAATAGTAACAAATAGAGAACATCTACAAGTATAAAAAAATGTGCGGTCTTGTGGTTTCCGTATACTGTATAGTGTGGTGTTCATCCTGTCGCAATATCAATAACACGCAACTTATTACATTCACTTCACCATTAACTTCATATTTTGTTATATTTATTCTGCATAAATTCACAACGGTATTCTAAATCTATTTAATCACACACAAAATTTGGTAAAAGTCATCATTCCAGAGGATGACCACGATAATAATTGGAACATACTGAGGAAATGATGTGAGTCAGAAAATGGATGAATATTGCCTGATGATTGTAGAGGTATCCAATGTTATATGAATTATTGCTTTTAAAGTAGGAACTTGTAAGCAGTGCCTTAATGGCATGAATTTTAATTTAATTATGGGGATAATGGTTTCAGTCTATAAGGCGATTTTTCCCAATTTATGTTAGAAATGATCGTAGTTTATTTTGAAGTGAGGTGCCAACATGAACGTAAATATGTGGCATAATTTTTGTCCTGCAAATATTGAAGCGTCTAGTTTATTTATGTTAATATTCCAGTTTCAAACATAAATTAATATAAAATTTTGCGGCAGCTTCGAATTAATGTACCTAAAGGAGGGATAATTTAATGCTTAGTTCATTTCCCAACTGATCAGTATCTGTCATATCTCTGGTATTAACATTTTAATACGGAGTTAAAGAGCAAATGATAATAAATAAACAATGAAACGTAGGAGAGATATGAGGCGATTGTACTGACTGTTTGTGAGATATAAAATTTCGTCTCTCTGAATTGGAGTGTCATGTCACTACAGCTGGGAAAATATTTAAAATAATTTAAAATAGAAACTTTGTTAGGGTTTGCTGCTAATTACGTCATCTATTTATTGTCAAAAGGTAATGAAAACCCCTCTACATTCCTATTCTGGCCCTGAAGATTACAGGATGTTGAGGCTTCCAAGTTTCAAGACAATCAGCATGTGAATTTTGGAACGTTGTTTATTTTGTAACGCAAATTATCTGTTGCATCATTATGAAAAAGAATGATTTGGGATCACAATATTTAGTGTATATTAAACTTTCAAACAACCTATATATGTAGTTTGTTTATTTCGTGTATATTTTTGTCAACCGTGAGGGCTGAGTAGGCACTCACGAAGAAGGAACTTTCCGTCAGCCACAACATCACGCCAGTTTAGTAAGGAAATGTGTAGACACATTGCTGTGTAGAAACATTGCTTTTTAGACACATTGCTGTGTAGACACATTGCTCGGTAGACACATTGCTCTGTAGACACATTGCTCTTTAGACACATTGCTGTGTAGACACATTGATGTGGAGACACATTTCTCTGTAAGACAACGCTGTATCCATTTACTGTGCCCAATAATGTTATAGTGTAATGCAGTGCCAAATTATTTCCACTCTGCAAATTATATTAATGCTTCATTTCAGATACCTGGAAGAATAAAGAATTATTTTCTAGATTTCCCTTGACTGTCAAGAGTGCACATTTAACACGAGTAACAAATAAAGGACACAAATTTGCTTCCTGCTATCAGAAGTATTTTGGCTTCTGAAGACATTCGGAAGTAATATCTAGTGAGGACCGGGTGGAGAAAATGTGCATAAAATAGTGTATGGGAAAATTTGATCCTCATAAAATATTAAGTTGTTGAAATTCATTGATAAAACTTGTAAGGTCACTTTGTCTTACGTGGGCAGAAATTCTATCAGGAAACGATATCAGTGGATTCAGCGGGGGATTATTCAGGATCACATCTTTACACTTGTCATTTCTATCGATATGAGATATGGCGTTATGAGAACGAAGATCATGCACAGATGGACTTTAACGCCTAAACGTTTATTTGACAGGCGAAGGAAATTTATCGTGGCTACGCATAATGTTTTGAAGACTACAAAAATGCATTTGATAAATTAAATACAGTAAAATTACTCGAAATATTACATAATGGCAGAGTACGGCAACAAATTTTAACAAACGTGTTCACTACACGTGAAAACAACACGATATCCATGAAGATTAACAGCGAAACTGGCCGAATGGAAACCAATTAGCAGAGGAATTGAAAGGCGATGTGACACATTGCTTTGTTCTTATAATTCACAAAAATTTCTCATAGAAGGCCGGAGACAGGTACATACATAAGTACGTATTTCTTGGCAGTATACCTGTTGATAGTAGACAAAATTTAGATTCTCTGTTATTGGCAGATGACCAAGTGTACTATTATTAGTAAACTATGAAGGAAATTTTTTAATTATGCGTGATTTCACACTTGCTCAGCGAAGTAATGAGATGCACTCACAAGTGGCATTACGCAGCGCTTTGCGGTAATTCATTACTGATAGGTTGTTCGTCGCTAAGGAATTACAAGCATACGCTGCGGATATCCCAGAAGAGCGCAGATCTCAATTTACATTTATCATGCCACCACATTGTTAAAACTAATTAGAGTTGTGATATGGAAAATTTTCATGAAAAAAAAATTACATGCTTTTAGTGGAAGGGGAGGGGGGTTTCAAAGCCGTAACTATAAATTGTTAAAGACAGTAAGTTCATTCAACTACGAATACTTCCGGTAATCCTCATTCTTTATATCTGACACAGACATCTAAAAAAAAACTATTAATCTATATAAAAATTAGGCAATCTACAGTTTGCTACGAAACGATAATTATTACAGAAACACAACAGAATTATATTCGTCTAGAATGTGAGGTACACATCATCATCATCATTATTATCAATATCTTCTTTTTCTTCTACCACTTCTACTTCTTATTCTTCCATTGAAATTACGGCCCAATGTGGGCTTTGGCCTGTCGAAAAATGTCCTTCCATTTTTTCCTATCTCCCACTACCTATGCCCATCTTCTCAATCCCAGCACTTGAAGATCTCTTTCTACTTCTTCTTTCCATCCGTTCCTGGGTCTTCCGCTTCTGCTCCTCCCTTCCAGTATTTGAGTGAATAAGTTTGGGCATCCTATCCTCCTCCGATCTCTCTAGGTGACTTAACCAGTTTATGCTTCGCCCGTTATTCATTTTCTATATTTTCTCCATTGCTCATCTCTTATAGTGTGAGGCAGTGGTCACTGGGAAAAATTGTTACACCAGAATCAAAGAGGCAGAAATAAGTTTTATGAGACGCTGAGCGGTTTGTGCACAGCGGGACCGCTGACGGAAGCAGAAAATAACGGAAGAACTGGAGACAGGAACTGTGTTAGAATATATAGACAAAGATAACTGCAGAGATCGTACAGACAGAATGGCTGGATGAAGGACCGAAAACAGATTCTGCAGAACGCGCCTAGGAGCAGGTCTTTAGAGCGCCTGGGGAAAAGGTGACTCGAGACTGTAGTAAATGTGGCAACGCATGTTTGGATGAGGTTGATATTGGTATAAAAGTCAGAATTAGGACAATTGTATATAAGGAAGTAATTTCAAGATAAATTTAATGAATACATAAATTGCAACGAATCCAACAAATGCACACAAATGTATAAAAGTAACTTATATTATAAACTTAGTAGGCTTGTGGCTCATTAATTGCCATAACACTGTCGGTTGTGACCACTGATGGAGATCTTAAGATAATTGTGTTTTAAGTGGTTTAACCGGTACGATCTCTTAAACCGAACGGCGGCATTGGTTCTATGTAATTTCTCAGCATAATATATTTATAATGTAACATAACGGCCGAATCTATTAGACGGAATCATGAACTGCACTGACGGAATATCAGGGGAGATGGTCAGAGGAGACGTAAGCGAAAGTCTGCTGTCGATAGCAGAAGTAATTTTATCACTGTTACTACACGTTTTTGAACTGCTTATTTCATTCATGTGTGCTTTTTGTACCGTAACAAAACAACGCCAATTGTGTACGGAACTGCAAGTTTTATCTCCACCGCTCCTTCATTACATTCCCAGTCTCCCTTATATCTTCCACCTACGAAAGCCTGCCAAATATTTTCTCCCGGCACCCAGTTGGCGATAGCTTCAGGGTCACTTGCCTTATCAAAACATAAAACACATGTTCCCATTTTAATGTTACGGCCGAAAGCTGTGGTGTATGTGTTTGTTTACAGGGGATCGAGCGGCAGTACTCTCAGTAATATGTATCTAAGAGTAGGCCGAATTCTTCAGCGCGACAAATAATGCCTTCACAGTTACAACAACCTCGCGGTCCGCACCCCACCATATGAACACTAAACCGCGATCCAAGGACCACCCTTAACAATAAGATACTTTATACGTTTGTATAAATTTGTTGACTTCATTATCATAATTAGTTGTATGCACGGTCACGGATTATTTAAACTCTTTTGTTTTATCCACCGAAGAAACTACACTGATCGGACTATCTCAGACGTTCGGTCAGGGCTTGAATCCGACTTCGTTGCTTAGAAGGAGTGAGGGAGTGTGATGACTATGCAGTGTAAATTTCATAGACTTCAGTTTATAGCCTTTACTAATAATTAGTAGTTACACGTAAGAAAGAGAAGAGTTATTAGGCACCAATTCTGCCGCCCGACTCGCCAGATGATGTTGGGACGTGAAGCCCCAGAGACTGTTTGATCGAAATTCTGCGTAATGCAACGTAAGTTTTCAAGTAGAGTACAACGGATTGAGTGTCAACTGAGGGGTCCAGTGATTGCTGGTCTCCATAAGTGCTTAAACATGTAACACAGGCCGCTCTGATGCTCATGCAAAGCTACCAAGCGATATATTTCCTTTTCAAATTACGTATGGCTACAACATTTGGTGAAATACACAGGCATATTTCACGTTAACACGGCATCAAACACTGTGAAAGATGATAAACAGTTTTACTTAGAATATGTCAGTGCGAAATTCGACAATAAAGTTGCAGTAAAAAGTGGGATATTTAATGCAATGTTTCGCGATATAATTCGGAAGATTTCTTCTGAGGGAATTCTCCTATACATTGCTTCCGGGCAGTGCTCAATCGATATGAAGTTAAGCGCTTCCATTAAATAAACTTTAAGAGTGTCATACATACTAACAGGGGATTCGAGTTCTGGGTAAACCAAGGTACGTTAGAGTCTCACTTTACGTAATGATGACTACAGCTAACGTAATTGGTCGGATCCCATAATTTGTCAGGCTACTAACTTATATACAAATATCAATTTGCTCTTACGTAGCCGTATAACATATTCCCAATTTACAATTCTTCAGTTGTTAGTACTATAGGACACAAGTGGATGCTTCTGACGTATTTTGTCATATAAACTGATATCTTGAATTTGGTCTATTTTTTTTTAATTATTGAGTTTTCACTCACGCTGTGCCCAATTATTTCTCCACTTGAAAACCGCTGGCACTTTGGAATATACTTGGACTTCAATTAGTCAAACAACTGATCACATTAACGTAACGGCAAGCTGCCCATATTACCATCACTACTGATACCGATTCATTCACATAAAATGAACTTAAACATTTTCAAAACAAAAAATGTTGTATGTCTAACAACTAATATAATTCAGGTTTATTTTCTGCATGTTTCAGTAACTTCCACATTCTCAGGAGAAAATGTTCTATATGAACGAATATGTATGGTTACGTAGTCACTATATATTAAAAATCTTATTTCTGTCAGCGGAATATGGTAGAAATAATCAAGCAGTGCCAGTAACTGAATCAAAATTCCACCATTTCCATTATACGTACAAATGGAATCCACGCAGGAAAGCAGTTATATAATCAGGAATAACAGGAAATTTTCAATGTTTGCTTAAATAAACAAGTTATTTTTGTAAGATCAGCCATCACCATTAATTATCACTATACACAACATCTATAAAATAAAAATAACGATTTAATTTCTTTTGCAAAGATAAAAAAAAGAGACGCTCGCACATAGTTGCGATAAGTACCGTACTGTATACTTGTAATGTAATATTCAAAGCGTGTTGCTAATGACGATAACAGACAGTATATCACATAATTTTGGCTTAGTTTGAATATTTTTGTATTTTTCAGTATAAAAAGAAGGTACCATTTGCCTGTAAATCGAAAAATAATAAGTAATTCCCCTGAGGATACCAATAAATATGGACGAAATCATTTGAGGTTATGATGTCACCCTGGTATGCATACGTCCGTTTATTATGATAAAAGACCGATGTATGTGGAAATTAATACATCACATTGAAGGACTGTGAACAACCGCACTCTGGTCGTGAAATTTTTTTATAAAACAGATGTTTAACTGAGTAATTTTGGAAAATATTTTGTTCCATTTTTGTCATACAATTTGGCAGTTTGTTGTCACACTCTGCCAATGTGTTTGTGTACATACACAGTCTATGTTTCCCTTCCAACAATATGGCCTTTCATTTATTTACATTTCTCGGTCAGTTTCAAATTAAAGGATTCGCAAAGGACAACCGAAACCTGACTGCGAAAAAAAAAAAATGTGGTTTTACCGATTTGGTTTTATCTTTTGCTAGGGTGTGTAGAGTTATTTGGTCATTAAGTGCAAGGCAAATATAGATAAGTAAAGGGTATAGATTAAGACAGGGCTGGCCAATTTCAAACTACAGGAGTACCACAAAATGCCTAAGGACTCCCCTGTGCCCGACCTTGTGTATAAACATATCGGAAAAAAGGGCTGGTTTACTGGGTTCTGCCTTAAGAGTGATGACTCGTGGTTTCAAAATATTATCTCCGTGGGCCACGTAGCTCAGTCGGTATAGCGACTGACTACGGGCTGGAGGGTCCGGGATCGAATTGGAAGTGTCGCACACTAATTGAAACACGT
>Ga0131853_10025685_pt1 | contig 10610 bp, 12 predicted proteins | sample TergutLab28metaG_FD_92764 | JGI IMG/M metagenome (GOLD analysis project Ga0131853, IMG submission 92764) | Labiotermes labralis P1 segment gut microbial communities from Petit-Saut dam, French Guiana - Lab288 P1 (version 2) (version 2) | ecosystem: Host-associated > Arthropoda: Insects >... | reverse complement strand
CTTAAGACTTTCACACTTTAGTGTGAATATAGTCTTACAAGTGCCCTTTGGGGTGTAAAACACTGACAAAGCATAGGTTGGAAAGATCAAGTTTTTTGACTTATTTTAAATGCGAATTAGTATTACCTCCGATACACAAAAACCGCTCTGCCAACCAAGGCAAAGCGGTTTTTCAATCTAATGACCTGTCTCATCAGGGTTCTGTCCCATTTTAGCCGTTCCATGTAATCCATCAATGACCGTCATATCATCCGAGGTCAATTCGAAATCAAAGAGATCAATGTTGTCGGCAATCCGCTTGGTATTGGTCGATTTTGGTAACGGATTAAATCCATGTTGCAAACTCCAACGGAGTGCCACTTGAGCTGGACTTTTACCGTACTTATCACCAATCGTTTTCAGTTCAGGTACTTCTAGCAGTGTGCCTGTACCAAGTGGCGAATAAGCTTGAGTCAGAATCCCGTGCTTCTCGTTACAAGCAACGATCTCTTTTTGCATGTCACTTGGGCTCAAATAAATCTGATTCACCATGGGCTTGATTTTGGCCGTCTCAAGTAAAGAATCCAGGTGACGTTCGTGGAAATTAGCCACCCCGATCGCACGTACTTTTCCTTCTTCGTAAGCCTCTTCTAAATAGCGCCACACGTCCTGGTTTCGCTTTTGCCAGAAGCCGCGAGCTGAGGTGGGGTTTGGCCAATGGATCAAGTAAAGGTCCACGTAATCCAACCCTAAGTCTTTTAAAGAGGTCTCAAACTTCACTTTGACCTCTTCGTAAGTGTGGGCATCGTTCCATACTTTTGTGGTGACGAAGAGGTCGTCACGAGGAATGCCAGACTTCTTAATCCCTCGACCGATGCTTACTTCGTTTTCGTATCTGGTCGCTGTATCAATGTGGCGATACCCTGCTGCCAAAGCGTCAAGTACCGCTTGTTCAGCAACAAGTCCATCCTCTGCCTGCCAAGTTCCAAGACCAACCACTGGAATTTTTACGCCATTTGCTAAGGTGTACGTCGACTCTTTTGTTAATGTCATCCAAACCACTCCTCACTTTTTGTTACGTTCAGTATATCAGTTACCCTTCTACTTGTGAAGGTCTTTTTTGGTAACCACCGTAACGTAGTAGTCATAAGCCGCCAGCGTATCCGGATGCATGTCCTTACTAGAGGCTTTTACTTTCTCTACCTTCTGCCGTAGAATTTCGTAGACGGCTTGATCCAGATCGTCCCAAAGATCTCGAACTTGAAGGCACCCTTTGTAGGTACGATTCGGCTCCGTGTAATCTGCAACGAAGATGACCTTTTCTAGTAAAGTCATGGCCGGGCGTCCAGTGGTATGATAGCGAATCGCGTTTAACACGTCCCCATCCTCGATACCAAACTTCTCCTTCGCCACGTAGGCACCAACGGGGGCGTGCCACACTTTTTTGGAATGCTCCAAGTAGCCGACCTCGTTTTTTGAGATCAATGTTTTTTCAGCAACCTGAATGTTTTGCTCTTTTGCTACGTCGTGCAAAAGGGCAGCAAACTTAGCATCGTTAACATCAGCACCGTGTTGTATCGCCAAGTGCTCCGCTGTTTCCACGACACCAAGGGTGTGGCGGAATCGTTTCTCACTCAACTCGCCTTCAAGATGGTCTTTTAACGTATCAAAGTTCCAAATCATAGTAGATGCTCCCTTTCTTGTTCCTAGCTTTGCGATTTCTCAAATTGCCCTGTTTTGTTAAAATCAACCTAAAAGATCGACGGCCTTATAAAGACTCCAACACCCTCTGGCGCATGAACGTGAATTTCTTGTTTCTTACCAGGCACGGTCACAAAGCCAAGTCCTGAAATCACAACGTCCACCTTTTCCTCTTTTATATTAAACACGTGACGCTTAAATGGTCGCAACACATCCCCTTCCTTGATCACCGGCACGAGCAAGTCACCAGCATGGTTCTCCCAGAGACCTTGCGCCTTCTCAAGCTTCGTCCGGTGGATCTTCAAACTACTAGAAAAGTGGGTCACAAATCCCGTCCGATCCCCGCGAACAAAGTCCATGCGCGCCAACCCACCGATAAACAACGTCTGCTCTGCATTCAGTTGATACACACCTGGCTTGATCTCCTTCTTCGGCGTAATTGCCTTAAAATCTGACTTCTCAATGTAGTGAACCAGCTGATGGGCGTTAATAATACCTGGCGTATCAAAAATCGACGACTTCCCATCCAGTGGAATCTCGATAATATCCAACGTTGTCCCTGGAAAATGGGAGGTGGTAATCAACGTCTGATCGACGCCTGCATACTGACGAATCAACCGGTTAATAAAGGTCGACTTTCCCGTATTGGTACAACCGACCACGTAAACGTCTCGACCACGACGATGCTTGTTAACCATTTCCATCAAGCAGTCGATGCCATGACCCTTCTCAGAAGAGATGACCTCGATATCAATCGGCGTCATCCCCATATCGCGAACCTCTTTATTAAGCCAGTGCTTGATCTTAGCCGGATTCACCGATCGTGGCAACAAATCAATCTTATTGGCTGCTACGATCAAATCGTTCCCACCAATATGCCGCATCAACCCCTTAACTATGGTGCCGGTCACATCAAAAACGTCAATAATGTTAACCACCAAAGCATCCTGATCGGCGATCCCTTGCAAAATCTTTAAAAAATCATCGCTGGTCAACTCCGTGTCGATGATCTCGTTGTAATTTTTCATCGAAAACAACGTTGACAATGCACCACGTCATCCTCGCTCTTGTTCAAACTCGACGCCGGTGTGTACCCCACCTTTTCCTTATCTTCTGTTTGGATCTGAACCCCACAACCAATACAATTCAATTCTTCCATACTACAACCTCACTTATTGCTTATACTAGCTTCTCAACTTCCTCAACAGGTAATCCGGAATGCCCTGAAACGGCTCCAACACTCATCCCTGACCTCAAAAGACTTCGAGACATGGCAAGTGCCTTATCACGCTTCCCCTTCTCAATTCCATCAAGCAAAGCCTCCTCAACTTCCTTATCCTTTTTCCTAAAAAAATACTCAAAAAGAGCAAGTCCGAGTAACCATTGCAAAAAAATCTTCATAAGCAAATCACTCCTCTTAAACTACACCTTAATATGGGGCGGCACTGGCAAGCCCCGCTTCTTTAATCCCTTCACAATGCGACGCTCAATTTTACGGTTAAACTTCGTAATGTCCTCGTCTGCCGACAGCTTCACCGGTCGGACTAAGATCATGTGGATCCCCAACCTTTTCGCCACGGCCACATCGGTAATCAGCTGGTCACCGATAAAAACCACTTCGTCTTTTTTGTAACCTTTCATATAACGACGTGCTTTAAACATCAACGGCTTATAAACTAAGCCATAAGCCTCGATGTCTAATTGCTCAGCAAAGATTCCAACCCGCTCTCGGCTGTTATTCGAAGCAATCTTCACCTCAAAACCAAATTCCTTTGCCTGAGTGAGCCATTCTAAAACCTCAGGCGTCGGTACGGGGTGGTCGCTTCCAACCAACGTGTTATCTAGATCGGTTAAAATAAGACGCTTTCCCGATTGCCACAACTTCTCTAAATCAATGTCAAAAATCGTTTCAGCGTATGCGTCGTAAGTAAAATATTTAAACATCTCTCCTACTCCCTTCTAACCTCTCATAAGACCTCTCTAATTATGAGAGAGGTCTACCGATAACCAAAAACCTAACCCGATCACGATCAAGATAAACAAATAAAAAACACGTCCTACCAGTGGATGACCAAAATTAATGCCCCGCCGGGTGGAGCCATCCGGCATATTGGTCATCACCATGATCCGTGAATCTTCTGGATCGTAATGCTTCCCAAAACCAAAGAAACTCTTTTTTCGCATGGCCTTGAGCATGTCCGCCTCCCGCTTCTTCTGATCCTGCCTTTTTGCTTTTTCTATCTTCTTCTGATTCATGACTTCTTACTCCTCGGGTGTGCCTCTTCAATGACCTTTTGCAAATGAGACCGACTAATGTGGGTATAAATTTGGGTGGTTGAAATATCAGCATGCCCCAATAGCTCCTGAACAATCCTTAAATCGGCCCCGTTCTCAATCAAATGCGTCGCGAAAGAATGCCGCAACTTGTGAGGCGAAATGTCCTTTTCAATCCCTGCAAGGCGTGCCTGTGCCTTTAAAATCTTCCAAAACCCTTGCCGTGACATCCGTGATCCCAAGCGATTTAAAAACAAGGCGTCCGTGTTCTTACCTTCTTTTAAAAGCTCTGGACGACCGCCGATAGTCAGATACCGCTCTAGCGCATGAATGGCCAACTCCCCAATGGGAACGAGCCGCTCCTTTGACCCCTTACCTAGACATCTCATAAAGCCCATCTCCAAATAAAGGTCTGCCAAATTCAAATCCAATAACTCCGACACCCGCATCCCAGACGCGTACAGCAACTCAATCATCGCCTTGTTACGAACGTTATTCGGCGTATCAGACGTCAAACTATCAAGTAAACCTGTCACCTCAGCCAGCGTCAACACCGTTGGCAACTTCGTCGACAACTTCGGACTCTCAATTAACTCACAAGGACTAGCCTTCACCACGCCTTCCAACAACAAATAATCGTAAAACGCTCGAAGGGTAGACAAATGACGAGACACCGTTGAGCTCTCAAAACCAGCATCGTACAAATGAGCTAAATACTGCTGTAAATCTTGCTTATTAACCCCCTTAACTTGGATCTTTCTCTCCTCTAAAAACGTTAAAAACGACTGCATATCAAGCCCGTAACTTTTAATGGTGTTCTCACTTAACATCCGATCGATTAACAAATAATTTAGAAATCCTTCAAGCAAGAAAATCACCCAACCTTACAAATTAACATTCAAATGATTTATTAATCATTTATTGTACCATAAATTGAGCAAAAATTAAACGTGCACCAGGTTTCGGGTAGGGCAAACACCAAAAAGTAACCACTTCTTTACATTTTGTATTGACAAAGCTACTTTTATTGCATATAATACAAATGTAACCAGTTGTTGACATTATGTTCGCTAGTGAAGACTCTCTAACAAAGGAGTAGCAAAGATGATAAAAACTAAGATCAAAGACTTGATTGAAGATACGAATCAAAGCTCAATCCCAGAGAAGCCAAAATCAGTCGTCAAAAACCGGATTAAAGTATTACGTGCTGAACGAGATTGGACCCAAGCAGACTTAGCCGAGCGGGTTGGCATCTCCAGGCAAGCTGTGATATCCATTGAAAAATATAAATACACACCATCCTTGGAACTGGCCTTTAACTTAGCCAAAGCCTTTGATGTGGAAGTGACGGATGTGTTTAGATTAGAAGAGGAGAGTGGAAAGTGATGTTTAATGAGAACATTTTATTTGCAATATTAATCGTGCTAATATTTACTACTTTTGTCAATTTCATTAAAAAGAAAAAAGGTGTCAATCTAGAGATGCAGGAAACAGCGAATAAGATGATAAGGACGTACAATGGTTTTGTAGGATTGATCCTTTTAGCTGTACTTTTGATCGGACTCACCGATGGCTCTTTGATAGAATACTTTGGCAATTCTGATCTAAATTGGACACAAATATTTTTGCTCATAAGCAGTACAATTACTTTTTTGGCCATATTTTACCTTCAACGTTACAAATCTAAAAAAGAATGTGAGTATAAAAATGATGAGCGTTGGCACGCCATCGTCGCAAGGGTCAATAAAAATTTATACCATTATAATGACTTACTTATTGCACTAACAGCTCTTGCAATGATCGTTCCATTTCTATTTACCGATGCAAGCACATGGTATGTAAATTATGAACGAGTGACAACCATTATCTTCTTCATTTTGTCTAGTCGCAACATCATAGAGCTAATTCAGCTTCATGTCTATGATAGTAAAATATAATCAAGGAGAGGGAATCGAATGAGTTTAACATCCATTATTTCAATTGCAGGCAGTTTAATTGTTTTGGTGATGTCTACGCTGTTAACCAAACATAAAGCGAAAAAAGATAGTGAATATCGGAACGATGAACGCTGGCTATCCATTAAAAATAAGGCAACTAAAGGGTTAAATCACTATCATGTCTTTCTCTTAGCTTCCACAGCCCTCGCCATGATTGTTGGCACCATCTGGGGTGGTCGTGAGGTGCTATACGTGAATTTTGAAATCACAATTATGGTCATCTTTGTGATGCTAGCTAGTAGAGATCTAGTCGAATTGTTTCTACTTCGTCAATACGATAAAAGCATGTAAGCTTCAAACTTCCTGTACTTTAAATTTCTCCAATCCTCCCATTGCCACTCTTTTCAAATTTTTCTTTTCTCTCACAAATTAACCCTTGAATCCCATCTGCAAACGTGCTAAACTATGGTAGTTGATTTATCAACGCATGTGCCAGAGTGGCGGAATGGTAGACGCAGTGGATTCAAAATCCACCGGGGGCAACCCCGTGCCGGTTCAAGTCCGGCCTTTGGTACCACTAGTATAAATTAAGTCGATAACGACGTTAAAAAAGGCAGATGTAACCTCCATAAAATCTATGGTGTTATACCTACCTTTTTTCTATTTTACTCGTACTTCTTAAAACTCACGCACACATCGTACACCCCTGATGCGGAAAGTCCAATGATCAATCCTTGTTGAATGCTTTCTAAAAAGTCGAAGTCATTAGAATACAACAGTGATATACCTGTTCCTAATAACACGTTGAAAATGGGGATCACACGCGGATCTAGTCCTCTCTTTTTAAGGAGTTGGGAAATTCCCATAACGATCCCTATCATCGTACTAAATTCGACCATTAAAGGCACCCCCTTTCGTTAGAATACCTTTGATCTCAGAAACATCACCCGACAAGCTACTAAAGGACTTTGCTTGTTCTGAAATGATCTGTTGATTTTTTTCGATCGTTTGTTGGTAACGATCCTCCCGTAACTCGTTTCGTTTGTTGGTTGTGTGAAGTAACCAGACGAAGAGTAAGGCGAAAACGCCATATGGAATGGTTAATTCGATGAGTTGTTCAAGCATTTAACTCCCCTCCTCTAGCCTTAACCGTGCCACAGAAGCTTCGATTTCTGCTTTGGTCATTTTTTTGTCTCCTTGCGCTTCAAGCTCTTTCTTTAGTCCTTCGACTTCCGCTGCAAACAACGCTACAGATTCAGTGACCACTGGTTCATTCCGTGGGATCATAATGGTAGCTATGACATCTCCTTCTATTAAGCCATCTCCCATCGCTATCCCTGTCCAGAGAAGGCTCTCTCTGGTAAGTAGAACGGTAGTAAATATTTGCATGGCTACTACTGAGCCCGTAGACATGCTATAAACCACCACAGGCTCGATGCCATCAGAAAATTCCAAAGGTGGATTAATCGACACAATTCCATGGGCCTCGGCTTCATGAGAGCCGCTCATGGCTCTTTCAAACCTAAGTTGTCTAATGGCGACTAGGTCTCCCCCTTGTTCTCCTCGTTCTCCGACTGGACCTTGAGATCCTGGAAGGCCTTGGGGACCGGCTGGACCTGGTAGTCCACGCTCTCCTTGTGCTCCTTGTGAGCCTGTTAATCCAATTGGGCCTTGAGATCCTGGGGCACCTGCAGAACCAGTTAAGCCTCGTTCTCCTTGTGGACCGGCTGGACCTGGAAGGCCACGCTCGCCTGTTTCACCTCGAGGACCTGTTAATCCGATTGGACCTTGTGATCCCGAGGCACCGACTGAACCAGTTAAGCCTCGTTCCCCTTGTGGACCGGCTGGTCCTGCTTCACCTCGAAGCCCTTGGGCTCCATCGGCTCCTCGTTCTCCTGCTGGACCTGGTAGTCCGCGCTCTCCTTGCAAACCTTGAGAACCTGTTAATCCAATTGGACCTTGTGGGCCAGCTGGACCGGTTGCACCAGTTAAGCCTCGTTCCCCTTGTGGACCGGCTGGGCCAGTTTCACCTCGAAGCCCTTGAGCACCATTGGCTCCTCTTTCTCCTGCTGGGCCTTGAGGACCTGGAATTCCTTGTTCACCTTGTGGACCTGAGGACCCTTCAACACCGATTGATTGCAAATCTCGAATGCTTTGTTCTGCTAATGTCATTCGTCCTGTCAACGATTGGGCAATATCAAAGCTAAACTTTGGCTGTACTGCACCACTATTGATCACTACATTCGTAGTTGGATTAAACGATAATAGACTACGCATGCGGATTGGGAATCGGCGTGGCTCAGCGAGAGGGACTAAAAATTGGTAGTTGTTGTTGATGAGGTATTGGCGGAGTTCGGGCGTGGAAGTGATATCATCATTTAAAATCACACAATTGACATTGCCATTTTCGAACAAGAAAATTCTCGGCTCATTAAGTGCGTAGTTATTAACTGTCGGTAATCTGTTAGAGTTAATAACTAATCTGCTGAAGCCGTGGTCTGCCATTACGGCAGTATTCAAAGTGAATCTAATAGCTCCAGGACGACCGACAGGACGTGAAAAACTTGTTATATTCTGCGTTTCCAAATTAACCTCTACAACCCTCTGAATATACTCCGTCTCTGTGATCTCATCAGCTACTAACACTTGATTACCGTTGTTGATACTACGTAAGATCGGCTTTTTCCACGCGCCATTGTCGTTGTATTCGATTGTTGTTGATGTTGATTGGTAGGGTGTTGTGAGATCGATTGGGCGGTCGTAGGAAATGGAGATCGGAGTTGATAAGCCATTCCATATGACTGCATGTCCGTTCGTCGCACTTAGGCGGATATACCTTGTCGCACTGTTTAATATTAAACCATCCCTCTGGATCTGCGCAGGAATATTCATTGCTGATATCCAATTACGATTACTATCATATTGCATCAATCTGACGGGATGACCCACAGGCACTGCAGACGTATTAATGCGAATATCTCTACCACCGATTACCGATACGAAGTCCGTCCTTACAGTTGTATCTAACTGCGTATTGGACTCAGCACCTGTAGACCAAGCTAAAAATCCCTGTTCCAACTTCCCATCAAACAAGTTCTCACCAACAGTCATCATTTCTACACCATCGGTAACTACCTCAATTGGTACACGCAGTGGTGACTCTAGTACTCGTCGCATCGTCGTTTCATCATGCGCACCCGGAAGAATTGCGATGTCAAACTCGGCAATCGCATCTAAGAGTGTATCACTTGCATTGACTGAAATTGATATCGTCATAAACTGCGTGGGTAAAAAGCTGTCACGAGTTGTGAATTGTATCGCTTGATCTGGTTGGAAATTAATATTGCTACCTGACCCTTGGATAGTGGTTGATCCGGCGTTTACTACAAATCCAGTTATACGTTGATTTAAAGCTACGTTCCCAACCATGACCGTATACGTAGAATTCGGAGTGAAAAAACTCTTGTTGAGTTGTATAGCTCGAGCAGTTCCACCTGCAAGGTTTAGTCTTGCAAATCTCACTCTGTTACCTGCAAGCTGCACATCTGCTTGTAGGTTAAAATCCGACCTATTATCACTCCACAAATTCGTCAAAGTATGCTTTTCGCCACCTACGCTTGTAAGTTGACGTGGTGGTAGGTTCATGTGATTTCGCATGAATTCTTCTGAGTGTGTTCCTTCGAGGATGACGATATCAAAAACTGCCGTTGCTGGTGTTGGTTCTGTCGTGTTTGGTCTATGTGCATCAATTCTAAACAGGGTATTGTTGAGATCAGCTTTGGTAGTTAACTGTCGCACATGCATACCTAAGTGACCGTTTGATGTTCCTGTTTCAGTAGTCCATGGAGTGTCGGTTGTTACTAGTCCTTGTACTGGGAATATCCGCAAATTGTCAGGATTAGAAATGACATTTATTGCAACAGTGTACACAGTATTCGGCTTTAATATCCTTGTACCTGGAAACCTATCGGCAAACCAGCCACTAGCTGACGATACTCCCCCCATGGTTGCTCGGTTTCCAACGAAAGTGAATCGACCGTTATTGCCAACCTCTTGATCACTCCACAAGTTCACCAGCGTTCGCCCTTCTAGATTACGGTTTATCAGCTTACCTTCACGTGTATTTTCCAGTGTTTCACTACGATTCAACTGATGAGAGGTTGCTTCACCAAATAAAGTTTCACGCTCCTCTCCATTAAGGTGAACTTCTTGATTGTTAACGTGAGCATCGATATTCGCCGATGGGCCCACTGGTCCTGCTGGACCTCGTTCTCCTTGACCTCCCTGTGGTCCTGGTAGGCCTTGTAATCCCCGCTCTCCTTGTGGTCCACGCGGTCCTATTTCTCCCTGCGGCCCCTGTATGGTTTCAATACTGCTCAACTTCTCTTCAAGTTCAGCCACCCGATTCTTAATGTGATTGGCCAAGTCTTCAAAGCGCTCGACATAAAATTGCGACATTTCTTCTAACTCTGAGTCTAACCACGACTCTTCAAATTCAGTGACAATCACACCGCAATCTAGTGAGCGACCATCTTCGTACACGATGTATACGTGAACCAAGACTTGTCCGGCGTATTCGTACATATGGTTAGGTAAAATCACACTACATTGTCCTGCTTGGGCATCTTCAATCACAACCGATCCATCGGTCGTGTCAATGATCTTCGATGTGTTGTTAGCTACAAACTCAAAGCCTAACATCACCTTGGCATGGGTTAG
>Ga0131853_10025683_pt1 | contig 10611 bp, 8 predicted proteins | sample TergutLab28metaG_FD_92764 | JGI IMG/M metagenome (GOLD analysis project Ga0131853, IMG submission 92764) | Labiotermes labralis P1 segment gut microbial communities from Petit-Saut dam, French Guiana - Lab288 P1 (version 2) (version 2) | ecosystem: Host-associated > Arthropoda: Insects >... | reverse complement strand
TGGGGGGAGGGGGGGACAGCCGCAACGAAAACAGACACCTACGCGAGCACTGCACCCCAAGTCAGCACAATACCCACATTACAGAACACCCCCCCCCCCCACCCACGCCTCTTAATAGCAGTAATAATCAAAACCACAGATGATGAAATCTCCCTATCGCTACATAACCGCATAAATCTTATAAACGTTAATACTCTTTCGGATGTAAACCTGATGATGGCCGGAATAGGCCGAAACATGTAGTTGTTATCATCCTCTAATAAACACCGTTAGAAATATTTGTTATGTTATTGACTAAATACCTGTACCTATTGACATTTTAAGTAGTTTAAAGGATAGGCTCATATGCCTTTCCGGTCCACTGCCACACAGTACAATCTACTTTATGAAAGGTGACGCAGAATGTAAACTATGGCACGAAATACACAGCAGTACTACTGCACCGTCAAGAAGTCCCTAACTGCTGAGGCATTCCCTCTGACCATGTGTGAGCATGTGTCTTTTAATTAACACTCTCTGGGTAACAACTACTGTGCTCTTCACTCTTACACTCAGAAAAGGAATGCTAAGAAGCAGCCATCTCATTGCTTTTTTTTTTAATCAGACAAAACCGACCCTATCCTAAAGCAGATGCGTTCGGGGCTAGTAAAGATACCCGCAGAGAGGTACCTACTGAAGATTCAAGTCTTATTGGTACCAGGAATGCTTGACTCTGAAGAAGGAGGCATGATTGTTCAAAACGTCGATATCTACTGACAAATCGAGACGGCATAAAATCCCAGACGCCTGCAACTTTCAGCAACACTGCTGTGAGAACCTGACATCCCCAAACTATCACTATGCATTTGAAATATAAATGCAGTTGCTTCATTCACCTTTAGAGCAAAGAAAGAGCTAGCATTTTCGATTCTTGTGGGCAGATTTATAAATCCAGCAAATGTTAGAAAGTAAACGTAATAATATACGTAAATCCGGGTTCCAAGCAACAGCAAGTACGAATTAAACGGCCATTACGTTCCAATTGTCCCGTTCTGCTTAGTGACTTCCTCTTCGTGAGGGTTGTGTACGTTGGATGTGCTTCAGACACAGAGCGACTGTCTAAATAACAACGGCGCCATAAACCACCAACGTCAAAACCCCTTCAAGAATCGCCGATTGGTCAATAAAACCAGAATCTTATTCTGCACAAGAAAGCATTCAATAGATTACGGAAAGTATTAAAATCTGAAATTAAAACCAGATCATTTTAATCCTGCAAGAGTCCGTTCAAACCTATTTTCAAAATACTCTTGCAACCAAAACTGAGGTGGCACCACTGTTTGCCCACCCAACTGGAAGCATCATATCGCAGTTGGAGGTAAATCTAAATAATGTGTAGTCGGTAATTTCTATTCGAAAACTTTCACTGGCGCTATATCGTGTGGCGCTTATGTCGGAGTTATTTATTTCACATGTTTTCAATAAACCGACGAAGCGACCAAGAAACCCCATGGGGCACAACCTCTTTTGATAATCTTGTGAGCTGCTGTGTCAATCCAGAATCCCCCCGACTAGTGTGAAAGCCGAAGATTCATTTTCGTCTTCACAACGCTGATAAAAAAAAAACTGTCTACACTATTTCATCATGAAAGAATTCGGCTTATTAACATACACAACACACAACCTTTTTGGTCATTTTCATAAAGAACATAAGAGTTGAACATAAAACATCCATTTGATCGCTTCTTGTTAACAAGGCCTGGAAGCTGCACTCTCTGGTCACTTTCCACTGCGGCTTGCCGCGCGCTTCTTCATTTGTTGCGGCTCCAATTATTCGACTGAAAAGCGGTAACAAATTATGTCCAGTTCGTAGTCTCCTGTAATTTAACACAACTCGACACTCGAACTTCAGATTCTTGTTACAAATTTCGGGGATTCAGTGCGCTCCACAAAGCTCGAGTGTGGGGTGGTGTAACTCTAAACAGGGGCTTACCTATACACTTACTGCACAGCGTATCAGTGTGTCATGGGATCAACCTGGATTAGTGCCACAGCAGCCACAATGTAGTTACTACTTAGGGCCATGTTGTCCATAATCTGTTTTCTCCGAATATACAGTTCAGATATAAGGTGTACTTTATTTAACCTTACTCTAAACAATAAACAGAATAAGGGATACACGACGGTAATGTTGTAGTTAAAGGTAAGTTTGTCCCTTTGCACATCATGAAGTCATACGGGGAGTGGTGGTAGAGCTCCACTCATTCTTATCCCCGGTACGGGATGCAGGGAATGGTCAGCTTCACGGCTAGGCCAATTTAACGCCAGGGATGGACCCCTGCTAGCCACTGAATAGGAAGACCCGTGGACCCATCGCGGGTCCCAACACTTAAGAGAAAATAAAATATCTTGCCTCTGCCCGAAAGCGAACCATGAATTCTCGGACGCCCAGCTCGAAGCCCAGCCACTAAACGGACTGAACTAACCCGGCAACGGGATGCCAGGCAGAAACAAATTCGAAAGTCACATTACACACAACTTCCAATGCTTATTCAGCACTAGACAACGGCGTGATTTCCTCTTTAGTAATCCTCTCTGAGAACTAGGTAGAGGAGAGTAGAGAAGAGTTAAGTAATGGGAAGGTCCATGAGGTGAACTGTTCAGCGACATATAATGAACACAATCATATACGTCAGCACTACTTATTTATTAAAACATAGGCTACATGTTTCGACCCAACATTAGGTCACAGCACCAATGACTTAGTCTGCCGCAGGCCTGAGGATGACTTAATGTTGGGTCGAAACATGTAGCCTATGTTTTAATAAATAAGTAGTGCTGACGTACATGATTGTGTTCATTCTAGCATTTCGTGATGCCTTCTTTGTGTTGCGACAGTGTCAGTGTGATCAAATAAATGAGACCGAGATGGACGAAGATATGCAGCAAGTTTCGGTAGAAGCGCCTGAAACATTTTGTTCAGAAAACGTATCAGACGTCTTGGGAGACGAAGAGACAGTCTGCTTTTTACTCCATATAGCTGGACGCTCGAACTTGTAAACTTCTATTACGTACGAAGGATCTTAAAGATATGGCGTATGAGATTGTGAGTTGGACTGAAGAGGAAAAGGGGGTGTTCCAGTGGCAGCAACTTGGTAATGAACCCGAGTTATATTAAAGCCCGATTCCCAGTACGGTTCTGTCATGATCCACTCTCTGCGATGGAAATTTTCTTTTTCTGTATTTAACTTTCCAGTTCCACATAAACTAGCTTCGGGCTAACCAACATTGCCTTTATTTCCACCTTATTCAAACCAATATTAAAGATGAAACCATAATTTTGTGTACAACTACGTCGTCTGCCTACTGCAATAGAATCTAGCTGAACGTGTTCGGGACACACAATCAAAAACAAATCACTGTTTACCTGAATACTCGTAGAAGCATATCTATTTAATTTTGCTGCCAAGTTCATCTCCCTTTAGAGTAAGAAAATAAGTTTAAATTCATATTTCTGTTCTTTCGTGGTTTTTATTGCACGTAAGTTGGTCATACTGATAAAGAGGCTGAGTTTGAATTTTATGAAGGGCAGATTTTAGGCCTAACAGATTCGATAATCTTGTTATGTACACCAACAAAAGTATCAATTCGAATTTATGAAAGGGAACATTACATTACATTACATCCTGCTAATATTTTCAAGTCTCAATGAGCAGCGGGTAATGATTGACAAGGTAACAGCAATCGACGTGTGGGGAAAAATGTGTCTCCTCTGAGACAATCACAGATACTCTTAGTAACTGACCAACTTAATGCACAAGTTCTTGTTTTATAATAAGTTTATTATATTCCTCTACATGTTTCGAGCACTATTGTACTCATCAGGAGGTCAAAATTGTACTATACAGCATTTGGCATCATCACGCTCTGTAGGTGGCCGGACGGCCACCTACAGATGGTGACGATACCAAATGCTGTATAGCACAATTTTGACCTCGTGATGATGAGCACAATAGTGCTCGAAACATAGAGAAATATAATAAACTTATTATAAAATAAGAATTTGTGCATTAAGTTGGTCAGTTAGTAAGATTATAGTGAGATGCACGGTCAACAAAACATCAAAACCACAGATACGTTGCCACATTCACAACAATCCGCCAAGGAACCAGATGAATCCAGTTCACAACCAGGTTTCATAACAATTTTAATATTCTTCCCCCCACCTCCAGTTCACCCAAGCAATGGCCCACCATAAGGTTTACAATTAAGACTCTAGAAGCACTCCTCATTTCTCACATATTCGAAGTAAACACAAATTACACTTAAAAGTACAGCATTCTAGAATACCCTAGGGCTATTGCATAATACGCCCGTGTGCGCATATCGTAAGTGAATTTCGATTAAATAAAACCCCAAACCAGAGTACCACGTGACACATGACTTTCGTTTCAAGGTAGCCAAGTCGAGGAAAAAGTGTCTTGCTACAACGCTACTTGATAGAACTCTGCATACGCTTTGCAAACGATAAGTAACTTTACCGTCGAAATTCACAATATGGTGCAGTGAATCCACAAGCCTTCAAAGAAAGTCATTACACTACACGGTACACAAACACGTAAGATCTATCACATGTAAAGTATTATACATTGTGAATTGAATTATAGCACAACAGGAGCAACAAATCCATCCTCGGCCCTTGACAATTACTGAAATGTATACATACAACAGGAGGTTAGAAAGTGTAGGTCCAACACCGCCAATACCAAAGCCTTCCAACTGATATAACTTTCATAAATTAAATATGCTTCAAACAGCGTCTCTTCTTCTCCAAACCCTTGTACACTATTGGTACTGGCGCACTCTCCCGGGAGTTCCGCGCAGGAGAGTAAAGCTGACCGCACACTCCCAACTGGTCCCCCACACACGTGTGCCTTCATGGTCAACAGCAGAGCAACTTTATCTTACCAGGATTATTTTCGCCTTCACCTGACGTGCCGTCGCACAAATGTAACTGGGCAAAAGTTCCCTATCTTAGTTTTCGGAAAACCGTGGTCGTGTAATTAGGTAATTATAAACAAATTATAGTCATAATAAAAATAATAACGTGATTTTTATAAATTGCCTAAGAATGTTACTTCATTACATTAAACAAATTTCGAATTAATATTTATTAAGTTGTACAGAAAACCCATGGTATAAACTAATATTCATGGATGTACATGGCATACGGTGACATGAAAAAGGAAGCAGGGATAATATTAGACTCTGTACAAGCCAGATCATCTGTCAAAATACCGAATAAAAAGTGACAGAAATAATGGAAGCAAAGACATGAGGATAAGATATTTCGGAAATGTTTAAGAATGACATGAACTTAAATTTAAAATACCTTATACTAATAAACTTTACATTGGAATAATATATGCGAAAGATCATATCAACCAAAAAAAAAGTTTCAATATGAATTTCCTAACATAAAAAATCAAACAGAATTTTAAATTGGAGAGTACTGCCTTTACATATTCCATGCATATTTCTATTTATCCATCTACTTCGCCCTGGATACAAGACTAATTTTCCAGTTTATCCTCTCATCTCTCTACTGCCTGCTAAGATACATTATATTCTGCGTTGTGAAGCAAGAAAACTAATAACAGATACAGCTTATAACTCAAGAAAGAGCAAAGAAAGATAAATGGAATGCATTTTGTTGGGTATTACTTCAAAAGCACTTAAAGTAATGAGACAGTCAAAGATACAGACTTACTTTCATTTTTTCGCACAACTCAGAGACACAGTTCAGCAGGCGGTGCAGACACTTACCTGAAAAGAAAAAGTAAATCATTCAATTAAGACAGCGTAATGTACAGGCAGTGTGGCTTTATCACACCTGATCGTCGCTGCAGAGCAAGATTCAACTGAAATGTTGCAATGCAGACTGATCATGTCTATGCACGTGGGTCTATTACATGAATTATACGTAGTAAGTAAAGCTTTCTACATTTTGGCACTTAATATTGTACAGATTTGAATCAGCTGAGGTATCCAACGCGTGGGCTGCTCCGACGCAGTGTAAAACTGAAAACGAAATAAGCCAGATGAACATGAGCATGAACCATGGACAGCTACTAAAACAAAAAAACTAAATCCTCAATATTCTGACGTCATAACTGGGCACTAGCCGAGAAAGAGGGCAGCCTGATGACACAATGAGAATTAGCCTGAAATGAATTATTTAAACTAGGATATCATAGGAGTAGGTAAGAATTATTCCAAACATCCTCGTTTCGAATCAGAAAATTCTACTCGTATAATGACGATGCACCATCCACAAACTGCCGTAATGGGAAGGCAGTCGGTGTTACATAATCGTTTCGTTCTACAAACAAAACCTCAAAATGTCTCTGAATAGCTGTACACGGATTTTGTAATGCAATATTTTGTCATGCTTTGCACCTAAAAAGCAGTGTGAATTGTCAAAATAAGGGAAAGGTGCTGTAAACAAGGCGCAGGCTCAGGGAAGTAACTTCAAACCGTCTGCAAGTAAAACTTGCAACCTGTCTTATTTGACGGTGTACAGCCCCGTCGGAAACGGATTCGGTACACAAAGGGTTAGCGTCTTCAGAACTGAATTGCGGACTTTCTCGTTAGGAAGGACAGGGAAATTGTTACCTTCTAAAAACGTAGTACAGAAGCACTGCGTGTGTGGATGTGGGGGTCGTATACCACACGGGCATTGCGGTTTGGGTTTAATTGCAGAGATTTGGAGATACGTGACAATAAATGACACAAACAGAGAAATGCGAAAGTGGAGAAGATTCTGGCCAGTGGACGACGTGTAGCTAAAAGGATAAGGACAGGAAACCCTCATAACAAATGTGAAAGCATCTTTCGAAAATGTAACAAGTGTCAAATATGTGATATCGACATCACATTCACCAGTGAATTCAGAGCAGACTGAATCTGGGGAATGTTTGCTACGATTAACTTCGGAACCATACTCTCTCCGTCTGTTACATAAACACGCAAAAGTTTAAAGTACACAGAACTGCAACTGTAAGTTTGTGCGGGTAGGAAAACTGGTCTGTCATATCAAGGGAAGGAAAAGGACTGCGGGTGACTGAGCACAGAGTATTGAGAAGGATATTTGGAACTAAGGTGAAGGGACAGGCGCCTGCTGAAAAGTACGTAAAGAAGGACTTCATTATCTGTATTCCACCACATACAACTATGGCTATCAACACAGGACATGACGTCACTTGGCAATGACGTAAGGAATTCCAAAGAAACTGCTTTCAAAATATCACGAAGTCGAGAACGTTACAATAGTGTCAACGCGGTCCACTTGCTGTCAAGACGTAAACGATCTCTAAACTCCTCGGAGAAAAAGATTATCCTCGAACTCGAGACTTTCTTCACACCTCCAGAAGAATTCGCGGGCCAAAACCTTCGCATATGCAGTGGCCATAGCCATGATCAATCACCGTTCTTCAGCGCTCTGTCCACATGCTAAACCTTGCGGTGCAGTGGTCATCATCTGTAATTCGTATTTAGGAAGTCCCAGGTTAGAATTCCGGCTTAAAGATCAGCTATCTTTATTTTCAATTGTCTCAGTCCGTCGAGGCAGGTGAAAAAAGGTGAAATTTTAGTATAATTTAAAATTCGCTATCAAACCGCACCCCCCATATTAACAAGATACGTAAATTATGAAGCTGAATCAGATTCTAGAAGAATAAATGGTGTGGCTGAACAACCAAAAAATCAGTCAAGCTCTACGTAAAATATTTTACGATCTTCGGCAAAGTGTTTTTAGACACAGATATGCTTCTAGCGAGTGTTTCTTCTCATTAGTACGCCGACCTACAAGCTTTTTGCAACGTGACAACCGCTAAGTGCACGCACTGTAAATATCACGCACACAGACCAAAGTTCATCCTAGAAGCTGCTGCCTGGACCACTAACTTTACGATTATATCTTCTGTAGATGTAATTATGTGCCCATCCACTGTTCAGTGAGGTGTCTATCAGGGGGCTTTTACGCAAATACTCGTTGCTCTGTGTGAGGCATGATCGAATTAGATGCAATGCAAACATCCTCCCGTCCTCGGATCGGAGGCTGTTAACTTGGCGTGGCTCGTTAAGCCTGAATGGCTTTTGGGAAATCAGTGGTTGGTGGTTGGTTATACAGCAAGCTGGTGGGTTAATACAGCCTACGCAATGCAACTTGTTTTAAAAATAAAAAAGACAAATAAGTTGCACCAATATCGACAATCTAACTTAATAAAAACCATAATTTTCTCGTATGCCAAAGCTCTCTAATCACTAATATGTATTTCGTTAATTTCCAACATGTAAATTTGACAATTCTGAATTCTAACTACTGAAGCTACAGGCAATCATTCACTTACCCACACTTACACTTCACAGACACTGAGGGATACTACGATATCACAATGTCAATGACTTCACACGACATGAAAGCCACACAGTTTCTTGAAAAACAGCTCGATAGCATGTGCCGTCCAGATACCTAAATTTAGACTGCCGGCAAAAGTGGATGCAGTCATAGCGATTGAGACACAGTTACCTGTCAACTGCTTTGTAACCACCGACTTTGTTCAGTAATTGCTGCCACCTGGCGCACGTATCCGTGAGAGTGAGAGAGAATTGCTGTAATAATAACATGTGTGTGTGTGTGTGTGTTTTGTGTATACACCTATCAAAGTTGATATATCAAATCAGTACGTATTTACTGAAAAAATGGGAAAACGCCTCAGCGGACAGCCTTCTGTTTCTGTTTATAACGACTCATTAACCTCGTGGCGTAGTGCTATCATTATCCTTGCGAGTACCTGGATTGTTCTGCATAGGCTTACTCCTCACTGCAACACATATAATGGAATGTGAATCTAGTTAGTTCCGACTCAGCATGTGGAGTTTGGCGGGCCCTAGCAAGTGCGGCAACGAGTCTCTCTGGCTTTCATGAAGGCGAGTAATTCTTGACCAGCCAAGCAACCAAATGCCCCTTAAAAAGGAGCTTCTTGATCTTAGAATTCCTGATTTTGTTGAAATGCATATGAAATACAGTGTTACTCGGATTTCTCTACAGTACTGCAGCCCTTGCATAAATAAAGACCAAATTTAATTGAAACCCATTCAAACAGAACAGTTAAATTACATATCAACAGATGAACACGCGTTGTAAAAAACGACACTGAGAAACGAATAACAGTAAAACAAGGAATGTAATGTAATTTCAAACAGCACATATTTGAAATGTGGTCTCTATCTTTATTTTATAAACAGAAATGTTGACTGTTCATACTTCTAAACGGGACGTGGGAAGGGGGGGTGGATTTGCATTAAAATGAGTACAGTTACAGAACGTCCTATTACTCCCGTTGTCTGGTCAGACATTCTGAGCCAATCGGAAAAACACTTATTATTATTATTATTATTATTATTATTACTCTTATCATCATCATCATCATCATCATCCTCATTCTTGTCTGGTGCAAGAGACCGACAACGGGCCTTGGTTTCCTGAATGTAACCTCTGCACACTTGTCTAAACATTGCTTCTCTTTACCAATTTATTACGCTCAATATCTTTTTGTAATCTTTCTCTACTGCCTGAACACATCTTCTTTTAGGTTTGTTTGTTGTTTTTGGCGCGACAACCCCCCAGTGAGCTATGGTCTCCTCATTTCCGAGGTTTATATATCACACACACGACACATCACAGTCGGTAGTGACCAGCTCGTCGCAGAGACCTCTACCTGACAACACACAACACTCACAACAGACAGACATCCATGACCCCGGTGGGATTCGAACCCAAAATCTCAGCAGGCGAGCGGCCGCAGACCTACGCCTTAGGCCGCGCGGCCACTGGGACCGGCTCTTTTAGGTTTGCCTAGAGGTATTTTACCGCCGACTGCGTTGTGTAACGTCTTCCGTGGTAGGCGTTTACTATCCATACGCAGGGCAGACCACTGTAGCTATTTCAACATAACTGATATATTCCTACATGGCTAATCGTACAGTCTGTGTACCTCATCACTGTACCTGTCAATTTCTCTTATTGGTCTCCACATTTTTCTCAGTATTTTTCTTTTAAATGAATCGATCTCCATTTCAGGCTTTTTTTAATGAAGAATTTAGCTGTCACACACAAAACACACATAATGTAGTCCTTATCACTCTCTTATGCAACTTTGTTTTGGTAGCGCGATGTATAGCTTTGGATTTAAATAATGCTAGTAGTGCGAAAAAAAAGTTTTATTTACTACATTAATCTTCTTTTAGTTTTATGACACTCATCTTCAATTTATGTATTCTTGATCCCAGATAAGACAAAGTCCTCCGCTACTTCTATTAGGGCGCCATCAAAAGTCACATTTCGCCACGACATTTTTGCTTTATTTGTGTGTGTATATGCAGAGCTGTTGTTTTGGGTGTCGATTTAACAGCACTCTACATTTTTTAAGCTTTAGGTTTCTGTGAGCAAATTGTGAAGTGAGAGAGAAAACCAACAAGATGCAACAGTTAGATGTTTATTATCAACAATTTCTCAACATGTTTCGGGCATCATTATGCCCATCTTCAGGAGAACAAGACGTGTGTTAC
>Ga0131853_10025681_pt1 | contig 10612 bp, 10 predicted proteins | sample TergutLab28metaG_FD_92764 | JGI IMG/M metagenome (GOLD analysis project Ga0131853, IMG submission 92764) | Labiotermes labralis P1 segment gut microbial communities from Petit-Saut dam, French Guiana - Lab288 P1 (version 2) (version 2) | ecosystem: Host-associated > Arthropoda: Insects >... | reverse complement strand
CACACACACACACACACACACACCCACACCCACACACATACCCACATACACACACACATATTTTATGCACGACATAACTTGCACCTAAGCCACGCGGTTTCTTTAGACACAAAGACAGCATATGCGCCGTAACTCAGGTTATTTCGACAGTTCCTAACTTGTTAATATTTAACATATAAAACGTACACGCATATGTGAACTACACAACTGAGAACATTATCATTAGTATGTTTGTATGCACACAGAAAACACGGCCTACAGAAACTGAAATGAATTCAGTGCTTTTAAAAGCACAAAAACAGAATACGTAAATACGCCCATCATTAACTGCAGTTTTCAGCTGTTATCTGCTAACCACTCGCTATGTAACAGGTTATAAGTGATTGTGAAGTATATTTATAATTAAAGTCACACTAATGAAGCCGTAAATGGTTCCCGCCTCATTATTGACATTACTGTCACTGAAAGGTGCCTATGGAGAAATTTTGCATTGCTATTGGAGCAGCGGAGTCTATTAATGGATACGAACTGCCACAGATAAAATTAATACATGATTCATTTAAGAACGTAACACAACCGATCCCAGTGGGCGCGCGGCCTAAGGCGTAGGTCTGCGGCCGCTAGCTTGCTGGGATAGCCGGTTCGAATCCCGCCGAAGGCATGGATGTCTTTCTTTTGTGAATGTTGCGTGTTGGTATGTAGAGGTCTCTGCGACGGACCGATCCCTCATCCAGAGGAGTCCTACCGAGTGTCCTATATCTGTGATCTAAAACCTCAGTATTGAGGCGGCCTAGGCCCCAGTAGGGCTCTTGCGCCACAAGAAAAAAATTACAATAGGTTTCTTGTTTCAGCCTCAATACTGAAATCAAATTTGACGTTCAGGTGACCGTGCATCGTGATAAATTCTTATAATGAAACCAACCGGATGCACTAATTTCTCAAATTTATTTTTGGAATAAAACTCTACATGTTTCGGACAGTTCCTCTCTCCATCATCAGGAGTTTTCCACTGTACATAGGATCCTGATCCTGCTTGCAAGCTGTCAGCAAACCTGTATGACATATTCCATTGCTGTGTGTACTGTGAAAAACTCCTGATAATGGACCGAGTAACTGTCCGGAACATGTAGAGATTTATTCTAAAAATAAATCTGAGAAATTAGTGCACCTGGTTGGTTTTATTATAAGAAGTGAAATCAAACGTTAACAATTAAACAGAATGGCAATTAATCCTTTCTGTTTATCTCATGTTTAAACTTGGCACTGACACAGAAACAAGCAGCCCAGAAGCTATCTAAACATGTAACTGCATTGTTTTAGTGCACGAACATCAGTTCACACCTGGGGACTTCTTACTCATTCATTCTTCGTTCGTTCCGTTGTCCGTCTTACTACAGGTCCACAGCATTTTCCAAAGCGAATTCTGCACAGAGCGTGATCCAGTGCTTCCTCTTCCAATTTCCAGTATCCTCTCTTTTCCTTAAGGTCATCCAGTAGCTGCTTACATTTCTTCCTCGTCTTCCCGTCCCTTCTATCCATACCTCTATCTTTCCTTCAATAATGTGTTTTAGAAGGACTTCTTAGTACCCTACAAAAATTAGAGATAAGAGTTATGCGCTCTGTGGTTACCTGGATGTCTTGTAATATCAACACGACTACTGTACTAGCGTGGGCCGGGTAGGTCAGTCGGTATAGCGACTGAGCTACGGGTTGGACGGTCCGGGATCGAATCCCGGTGGGGACGAGATTTTCCGCCTGTCCAGACCGGCCCTGAGGCCCACCCAGTCTCCTGTACAATGGGTACCGGGTCTTTCCCGAGGGTAAAGTGCGGCCGGGGCGTGCTGCTGACCACTCACCCCCTTCTAGTGCCGCGGTCATGGAAGAGTAGAATTATACCTCTACCCACCCTCTGGGCCACACCGGGCCTGTAACGGGATCACTTTACCTTTTACTGTACTAGCACTGCTGTCCGTACAGGATACTTAAATGTAATAATTTTTTGCATATTAAAAACAAAAAATCATCGCAGTGGTCTACTCACTAGTACAGTACATTATTTCATTCTTGGCAATAACAAATTAACCATAACTAAACTAAGCACACTGCGTTTGACATAAGAACTGGGTAAAAAGTAATTTTGTTATGAGTTTTTGTGTGGACTGGAGACTCGGAAGGAGAGCGAAGATTATGTAACCTACACAACCCACAACAGCCTGGTCGTGATGAGTGATCCGAAACAGAAGGGGGGAAAGAAGAAGATTGTCCCCTGTCAGAATTGCAAGATGTGGAGCTGAGAACTTGTGAAATGCGATACTTGATCGCTCTGACGCTCACTTGTCTTCAAAGCGAAGCTGAAATTCAGATCCGCCTCTGGTAGCTCGTAACTACAGGCTCTCGGCTCTACAAAGCTAGAGTCGAAAGGCTCCAGTAATTAGTAAAATCGTTACCCAATCAACACATCGGAAATCAATGTTAACCTTAAAAACTTGAAGTGTCCAACTGAAATATTTTCAAAATTAGTGGGTGTTATTGTTCCATAACAGAAGCTTCGAGGTTTGGACGTAGATGCCATCTAGTAGCTTCCCGGATTTACAGAAGTTAAAGCCACATTTTGACACGTCTTATACAGTTATATTACATTCAGTAATTGTAATTAGGAAATATACAGTATATGTTATCAAAATAGGAAGAGGGATCCCCCCCCCCCATGGCGCTGCGGCCCAACGCGGGCCATGGCCTCCTCATTCACGAGGTTTCTAGATCACACACAACGACGCACCAGAGTCGGTAGGACTTCTCTGGCCGAGTGATCGGCTCGTCGCAGAGACCTCTACCTGACAACACACAACATTCACAACAGACAAACATCCATTCCCCCGTTGGGATTCGAACCCACGATCTCAGTGGGCGAGCGGCCGCAGACCTACGCCTTAGACCGCGCGGCCACTGGGACCGGCAGGAACAGGGATAGCCAAATAAAATATAGAAGTGTGATGCAAAGTAACAATATACCTAGCTCTCAGCATGAATATATGCATCCTTAAACATACACTCACAGTAACAGTGCTATATAACGAGTTAAAACGGACCCGTTTTATCGCATGATCTGCCGAACTTCTAGGTAAAGCACTGTCCATCTGCGGTAGTATGAGTGTCCAATATTCCCTGGATGAAGCTTCTGTCATAACGATATTGGACGAGTTCATTGTCCTGTCATCGAAGACGCCAGTGTAGCTGAGGCCTGGTAAGACGGCATCAGAACTTCCAATCAGCCTACGACTCCTTCCTTCCGTACCATTTCCATTACTATCATCCTAGCATTCGACAAGTTACCAACACCCTCGACCCTCTCCAGACGAAAATAAACCCCATTTACACTTACCGATTCTGATTGTACCGCGCAGTAAACACACTCCGCCTATATTATAAAAGCAATCAATTAATGCTGTATAGCGAAATAATAGCAGCTTGCTTTTAGATCCACAGAGTTACGAAACTGCACTATGTTGGCAGGAATTTCAAATTTGGCATGTTAAGCCTGGCCGTACATAAACTAACCACTGACCCTTGAACCTACAACAAATCGTAGCATCTCATGAAGGACAGTAACGTTCATTTTAAATATCTTCTGAAATGGCGAATATTTTGCAATATGATGTACCAACGAGTAAAATCACGGTGTGACTGTATGCAGTGTGGTAGGTTGAGTGCGTTGTTTTACTGGCTGCAGCAACAGAATTTGTCTGTAACAAACAAACATAAATGCAAAAGACGTAGATCAAAATCGCAGCAAATTCATTTCGGAAGTACTATTTCGTACAACGCAGTACTTTTCCGATTGTTATAAGGTTTCACAGGTGACAGCCTTCCTGGACGTGACACCGTACAGTCTGGTAAAGGGACCAAACACCTCCACCTGAATGATGGAATGATTGTACGAAATCCCACCGCATCGTTAGCAGACCTATACACCTACCAAATCACACGGCGTCACCTCATATAACAACGGGTTTTAACACACATCGCGAGAAACTCAAGTTTCAGTTCAATTTGAAATTAATTCTCCGACGCCTGGATTTCCGTATAAAAATTCAGAAATTCAAATCGTACATCATACGGACTTGGAATTGGCTCGCTCCATCACAAGATACCAGTTGACTTATGTTGTATACAGGCATTATTGTTCAAAGGAGTTAAAAGATATACATATGCTGTGTGGGCTAAATGCAAAGTTTTAAAGATAAAGTGGCTGATATGTGGAGTATAGTGTGCTTCAAAGAGCTAAATCATTATGTCTACGAAGAACATTCGTCTGCCTGCCAGGCCACAAGAAGTTGCTGCCACCAGCTAACCAAACTCGCCATGTGCTGCTCTAAATTCGATAAGACCACGGTTTTTCTTTTCTTTTCTTTTTTTTGCATTTGAAACACGAAATTATGCCATTTTTTGCGCCTATATTGCACAGCTCCATCGTTTCCTACTTCAGGACAGTTCGCAAAACAATTCTTAGATAACCGCATGCAAGTTCATACGGAATGTAGCCACTACGAGAACTGAGACGCGAAGCAAATACACGAGGAGCAAAAGCAAAGAAAGGCAATAAAACAAACGACCACGTAAAATGTGAGAGAGCGAGAGGCAACCTACGATAAGGAAGATACGAGGAAAAGAAGAAGAAAAAGCTGACTGGCTCTGCACACAAGACTGGAATATTGAGTAGTTTGTCAAACAAAGGAGGCCAGATTGTAACTTGCTGAAAAACAAAGGGATGGGATTTTACTGTCCTCCTACCCTCCCTACCACACCACTTTCAATGTCCAATTCTTAGATATATAGCTCCATTCGCAAGCTACAAAGAACCATGAACGATCACAGTAAATTTGAACTGGGTTCAAATCCCACCCCGTTCATTCCCTTATGGGTTTTGTGTCATCTGAGAATGAGACGGTATATGGAACTGAGGGACGGGAGGAAGCAAAACTGAACTGTATGAGGAAGAGATGAGTAATCAGACTTAACTACAGAGCGCTCAGAAGACACCCAAAGGGTCCACGCGAGACGTAACTCAAAGGTGGCTTCACTGTGCACTAAAACCTTAAACAATTAACACACACTATTGCACCTTCATGCTCCAACGACCATGTAAAAACGCTCACCTTTAGACCTTCTCCCGAGCCATCTCAATCCAACAAACACCACAAGAACCTACATTCACAAATACAACGCATGTCTGTGTCTTCCAAAAGGATCCTCCCTCGAAGTCCTAAAGGTGTCTCTTGTTATCGTTATTCACACTTTTCTATTGGGTTATTTAACCACACTGCTTCATATGCAAGAGTTAGGTATGTTATACGTGAGCAGGCGAGGAGGTAGGGATTTGGAAAATTGTCGTGCTGAAGACAAAGCAGAAACACGAACATTTGACAGAACTCTGCGGTCAGCAGATACGTTCAGTACTTACAGATTTGTGGGTCCAGTCCCCAAAGCTACCAGAAAATGGTTCTATTTTGATACAGCCAAATTATAAACAAACAAACAAACTCCGTGGCCTTAGTCCGCACGCGAACTATACCGGCCAAATTATAAACGAATATTAACTACGTCATCTGCAGATGGGAGAAGAACCAACGCCCAAAACGCTGTCTGCACACTGAAAGCCTGCCTCAGTGGACACCAACAAGCAGTTCTTGAAAAGCTAACACTCATGAAATTCTCTAATTCTTATAATACTCGTACTTCATGCAATCCGCCCCCTTCCACATTGTTTCTTCAAGATTTATTTTTAATATCGTGTCCTCATCTACGTTTAGGTCTAAAAAAAACAGCCCTATTCCTTTCCGGTTTACCGATCAAAACTTTTTAACGATTTATAATTTCGCCTGTACATGTTAAGAACGCCGCCCAACCCATTATCTGACCACCCTAATGACATCTTGTGAAGACTATAAATTGTGAAGCCCTTCACTGTGCAACTTTCCTTAGGTTTCGTTACTTATTCCTCAGAAACGGGACAATTTTGGAAGTGAGTGTGAAGTACTGAAGGGCAACCACAAATCTTGAGGGCATCAATCCACTGTCAGTTCCTGATCTTCCGAGTTTACTGTAATAACGACGAGGTGGTCCGTGAAAAAAAACTGAGTGAATTTTGGCAGCAGGCAAGATAAGCGAATCTAGTCTGACTCACTTCGATGCTGCAGAGTCCTTCCAGGTTCATTCCGACACTAGTAGTAGTGCGCAGGTATACAGGAATTCTACACCAAAAAAATGGATCTGCCTTAGCAGTAGCGTGGTTTCCACTGATTGTACTGGTATACCAGCAGTACGAAGCGCTTCACAAGGCAGACTCAGTGGTTTAGCACATAAATTCTGCGTATATCTAACTCAATACATAAGTCGTGCCGACAGATGTGGTTCTTTCTTCGCAGAGATTCAGTGATTCACGGTTAGGGTGTCAGAAAGCACTAGAAGGCAATAAACTAGGATACAGGCGCTGCCGATATGTAACAAGTGGCACTACTTCACTCACGCTGCTGATGGAGGACACACTGACATTCACATCTGCTCTTACTCAACAGCCCGTTATTCACACAGCGCTGCAGGGAAAATTGCAGACACCGGTCTTCACTGAACCTCGGCAGGTAACACCTCACTCTGCCCAAAATGACCAAAAGTGTCACGTGTTCCGAAGTTTTACGCGTGCAATGACTTTAATTACTGAAACTCATACGAAGAGCGTCTGCTTATCAAGCTGTTCCTCACTCCAGAACACACAGTATCTCGCGGCTTATGCTGAATGTCCTCGCTGAGGCTACCGACGAAACTTGATCGTGCTTGCAATATGTGGTACATGAAAACGACAGCAAAAAGTACTTTTCAAGACAAAAAATAATTTAGATGTATGATGCACACCTGTTACTCTTTTTATTTTATTTTTTGCATGGGGCAACAGTCCATCTCGAGCTCAGGACGCCTTATTGCCGAGGTTTCTAGATCTCTCTCTCTCTCACACACACACACACACACCTGGTAGGACTCCTCTGGAAGAGTGATCAGCATATCGCAGAAGCCGCTACCTACACAAAACACACAAGAGACGAACATCAATGCCCTCAGCGGTATTCGAACCCGTAATCCCAGCAATCAAGCGGCTGCAGACCACACGGCCACCGGGAGCAGCAATTGTTACTTTCCTCCGCAAAATGATACTCGTAACACAAGAGTTAAATCTCGCCAAATACAACATTCATAATTCATAGTAAACTGACTTAACGAAGCGTAATGATAACGTTATCTTATGTTTGCTGAGGCAACTTATAGACACGCCGATTCAAACACCTAATTCAGAGATAAACCTCTCTTTACAGTTGAACTCCCCTATCTTAATTCATTGCCCTACTTGTTTCATGGCTTACTTAAGCGACTGGGGTACTTTTTAAAGTTCCCACATAAAAACTCGTTCCTTCCTGCAGTACATACATGCAGCTTCGCTTCTTACGGCATGTAAACTGCTCATTCTTCGACGAAATAAACGTCACGACGCAAGGCGCAAAATAAATTTTCCATGGAGATAACGACATCTGTGCAGACTGATGACAACATACATGACAGCGAGGATCGAACCAAATACTACCTCTTGTAGCTTACTTACCAAAAACTGCGTTAAAATAATTAGAAAAATACCTTAGTTAGCAAATTTTAATTTTACCCGCAACTTTTATCACCGACACAACGTCAGCGCTCAGTAGGGTGGCAATGAATAATGAATTGGAGGACGATGTGGCAGCAGGCGACCGTGTCCGGATTTGAGATGCTATTCCGTCACTTGCCTGGAGGAAATGAAAGAAACCATGCAAAACTACGTGGGCCGGGTAGATCAGTCGGTACAGCGACTGAGCTACGGGCTGGACGGTCCGGGGATCGAATCCCGGTGGGGACGAGATTTTTCGCACCTTTCCAGACCGGCCCTGGGGCCCACCCAGCCTCCTGTACAATGGGTACGGGGTCTTTCCCGGGGGTAAAGAGCGGCCGAGGCGTGACGCTGACCCCTCACTCCTTCTAGTGCCGTGGTCAAGAAATATTAGAGCTATATCTGTACTCCCCCTACGGGCCGTACGGCTTGTACAATGGTGCAATTCACTTTTTTTTATGAAAAACTCTTGCCGCTAACCATCCTACCGCTCGACCCTCAGTTACATGATCCATTTATAACGTCGCTTAAATAAATAAACAAGTAAGTAAATAAATCAGTTTACACGTACTCAGATATTCTTCCAACCGATACCTCATTCCTCAAACGAAGTTGTGGGACATGTTGCAGGCAATCCATGTGTAGAAAATCCGTCTGTCATTTACGATACTGCAACTGACCCGGAAGTCACACACTATGTCCCAGAGTGCATCTGTCCTCAAAACATCAAGGGATTTGCATGGCATGAGCCATAGCAGTGTTACAAAAAGCATTTTTAACTGAAGGCAAAGTAAAGAAAAATATAAATTATAATAAAAACCAGAAAGTGATGAATTGGGCGTTGGGAAGAGAAGCATGGGCTGAAAGATGGAAACGGAAAGTACGGTAGAAGAGAGACAATAAACTACCAAAAATAAAATAAACAAAATTCAAGGCACGAGACAGAAAGAGCATGGAATTGCACACGGAAGTAATTCGGTAAGAAATACGAAACGGGGTGTAGTATGGTAAGACAGCTAAGGAGAGACAGAATGAAATGAGAGAAAAGGCACATCATATGGGGCAGAGAGAGACGGAGAACAGGATAAAGTGGGAGACGGCCGGGGTATGAGAGAGGGGGACAAGGTTCAAAAGCTACTCCTCTAAGCTTACGACGAAAAGGAAAACCTACAAATATATGACAAAGAAAAATGAAATCTTGCCATACCCGCTTTAGTAACAATTTCGAGTTTTTAAAGTTCTTCTACTTTCCGTCCCGTCTTTCTGCTCGCCATCAAAGTGCAGTTTGGAAACAAGGCTGAAGGAAATTAGGGTAAAAGAAAGACTAATATCGCGAAACAAGAAGGTCGAGGGCCTGCAAATTGAGAGAATCTACAAGCCGTTTGGATCCCATTTTCTACTGATAACCCTTTGTGCACTTTTTGCGCTCAGTGCATAAATGAACACACAATATGGACATCCGTCATCATGTCCTATCTCCGAAACTACTGAACGGAAATCCATTACATTTGGAACAGAGGATCTCCACTAAAACGTAAGAGCAGATGAGCGCAGATCGTGTCGATCCAATATAGAAACTACTTCACGTGTAGGTACAATAAACCGTCCCCCCCCCTGGCTGCAACAACCCCTAGTGGGCAAGGGTTTCCTCCTTACCGAGGAACCAAGATCACACTCAGGCACATCACACTCGGTAGGACTCCTCTCGACGAATGATCAGCCCGAAGCAGAGACCTCTACCTGACAACACACGACACTCACTAGAGACAGACGGTCATACCCCCGGCGGGATTCGAACCCGCAATCCCAGCAAGCGAACAGTCGCAGACCCATGCCTTAGACTGCGCGGCCACTACAATAAACCGTACGACTTCACTAAAATGAACGAGAGGTGGTCTAGCTTGGTGGACCTTACAATATGACACATACGAGTAAATACTGAGAGATATGAACTATTATGTTTTTGCACCGTACATTGCAATATATAATTACACAACATAAAACAACAAAATGCACCTTGTAGGTAGGATTGTGAAATAAAATGAAATGCCAGCTTGATGCAACTAGGTCATTTTATTGATGTATTCTTATTTATCATTTTTTGGGCGTATGTACCTGAAACACATTGAGCTAAGAATACATCAATAAAATTACCTAGTTGCATCAAGTTGGCATTTCACCTTATTTCATGAGGAAGATGCACGGTCAAACAACCGTCAAGTAGAAGAGTGTGTTCAGAACACACGGGACTGCTTATACTGATGCAAGTAAAACACACTATACCGTACCTGTATATATAAAGTCGTCTTCCTGAAGATGAACCTTCGGGTTCGAAACATGTAGAAGACAATAAAAATTAAAATATTATATTAATAATTGTCCAACGAGATGCAACACAAAGCAGTCTATTTATTACTCTACAAGAGGGAACTTGCAGAATAATAAACAGACTGCATTGTGTTGCATCTCGTTGGACAGTTATTAATATAGATCAGCGATGCACGGAACCATAAACATAAAATTAAAATATTAATTCAGAAAAGGAACATTTTGTTGGTTTATAATGTATAATAAGAACTTTTGTTGGAACTAATATAATGCCTATTTAACTTTCAACGGGAAAAAGATAATAACAAACTTCTCCCAACGTATCCAATCTCAGTAACCTGAAAAGCCCCGAACAGACAGTACAGAGATGATAGTGCTACCATAATGCACTACGAGCTACTTCTACCTAGAATTCCTCCACCCCCCCCCCCCCCCCCCCCCCCCCCAAAAAACATAAATTTTTAAAAAACAAAACAACTTCCCCCCCCTTCCTTTCTTTTTTTTTTTTTTTTTTTTTTGTCACCCTAGAGCCTCCCCTCCCTCTTTTTTTTTTTTTTTTCTATCTCTCTCTCTCTTTTCCCCTATCTTCACCTGCCT
>Ga0131853_10025680_pt1 | contig 10612 bp, 8 predicted proteins | sample TergutLab28metaG_FD_92764 | JGI IMG/M metagenome (GOLD analysis project Ga0131853, IMG submission 92764) | Labiotermes labralis P1 segment gut microbial communities from Petit-Saut dam, French Guiana - Lab288 P1 (version 2) (version 2) | ecosystem: Host-associated > Arthropoda: Insects >... | reverse complement strand
GCTGGCGGTGGCGGCGGGTAACCGCCGGGTGGCGGGGGATAGTTGACCGGTGGTGACGGCGGCGGGAATACTGACTCCGGCTCGTGCTTGCAGCTGTCGGGCTTGTCGTTCGGGTCGTGTCCACCAGTGGTCATGGCTGCACCTGATTCGTCGGGGCAAGCGGCGGAGTTCGAGCGTGTGGACCGAAACCCTACGTGGCAGGTGGTTGGTTCGGTTGGTCTATGGGGACACGATCAGGCGTCGATCACCCACGGATGGTCTGGGACCTTTTCAGGATCCCACCGATCGAGAAGCTGAGTGAGAGTAACGATCTCGCCGTCGTCGGCCAGCCCGAGCGATTGCGCGAGCACCGCCAGGACGTCGGCGGGCGTGCGCCCCTGGGCGGACTGGTCCGCGAGGGTGACGGCACCGTCGCGCTTGGCCAGGCGTTTGCCCTCGGTGTTGAGCGCGAGCGGCACGTGCACGTAGGTCGGCGCAGGCAGACCCAGTAGTCCGGCGAGGTAGGCCTGACGCGGTGCCGACGACAGCAGGTCGTCGCCGCGAACCACCTGGTCGACGCCCTGCGCGGCGTCGTCGACGACCACCGCCAGGTTGTACGCGGGGATCCCGTCGCCGCGTCGGAGCACTAGGTCGTCGACCATTCCCGTGTAGCGACCGTGCAGTTCGTCCTCGACCGTGAACTTGTCGGTGCCGGCCCGCAGTCGCAGCGCCGGCGGTCGGCCGCCGGACCGTCGCTCCTCGCGTTCGGCGTCGGTCAGATTGCGGCATGTGCCCGGATAGGCACCGGCCGGTGCGTGCGGAGCCGACGCCGCCTGCAGTATTTCCTTTCGCGTGCAAAAGCATTCGTATGTGAGTCCGGCCCGCTGCAACCGTGCGATCGCGCTGTCGTAGAGGGGCAGCCGCGACGACTGGTGCACGACGTCGCCGTCCCAGTCGAGGCCGAGCGCGGCGAGATCGGCGATTTGCCGTTCCTCGGCGCCGGGGCGGACCCGGTCCAGGTCCTCGACGCGGACCAGGAAGCGGCGCCCGGTGGAGCGGGCGAACAGCCAGGCGAGCAGGGCCGTGCGCAGGTTCCCCAGGTGCAGGTCGCCGGACGGGCTTGGGGCGAATCGTCCCGCGTGGGTGGTTCCCTCGACCTGTCTCGGCATTGATGCAGCTTATCGAGGTTGCCGACGCTGTCCGGGACCCGGTCCGCTCGGCCGAATCCATAGCCAACCGGCCTCGGGGGGCGTAGCGTCCAACATGCTGACTCTGTGCTGGTCGCCGACCTGCAACTGGACGCGTCGCAGACCGTGACCGGTGATGCCCTCGAAGCAGCGCGCCCGTCGCCCGGACGCGCGGTCAGGAGGTTCCGGTGGCGACCGTCGCTTCCAAACCCGTTGCGGTACGGCCCTATCCGCCGCGCTGGGCTCGCAAGGGCGAGTTCATCTACCGGGTGATCACCACGACGGATCCCAAGTTGCTCGGGATCATGTACCTGATCACGTCGTTCGCGTTCTTCATGTTCGGCGGACTGCTCGCACTGCTGATGCGCGCCGAGCTCGCCCGTCCCGGCCTGCAGTTTCTGTCGAACGAGCAGTACAACCAGCTGTTCACAATGCACGGCACGATCATGCTGCTGCTGTATGCGACGCCGATCGTGTTCGGGTTTGCGAACTACATCCTGCCGCTGCAGATCGGTGCCCCCGACGTCGCCTTCCCGCGGTTGAACGCGTTCAGCTACTGGGCGTACTTGTTCGGCGGGATCATCGCGACGGCCGGCTTCGTCACGCCGGGGGGTGCGGCCGACTTCGGCTGGACCGGCTACTCGCCGCTGACCGACGCGCTCCACTCGCCCGGCATGGGCGGCAACCTGTGGATCATGGGGCTCGCACTCAGCGGTCTCGGCACCATCCTCGGCGCGGTCAACATGATCACGACGGTGATCTGCCTGCGGGCGCCCGGCATGACGATGTTCCGGATGCCGATCTTCACGTGGAACATCTTCATCACCAGCATTCTGATCCTGGTGGCCTTCCCGATCCTGACGTCGGCGTTGATGGGTCTGTTCGCCGATCGCGTAGTGGGGGCGCACGTGTACGACTCCGCGACCGGCGGAACGCTGTTGTGGCAGCACCTGTTCTGGTTCTTCGGCCATCCCGAGGTGTACATCGTCGCGCTGCCGTTCTTCGGCATCATCTCCGAGATCCTGCCCGTGTTCTCGCGCAAGCCGATCTTCGGATACACGGGTCTGGTGTACGCGACGATCTCGATCTCCGCGCTCTCGGTCGCGGTGTGGGCGCACCACATGTACGCCACGGGTGCGGTGCTGCTGCCGTTCTTCTCGTTCATGACATTTCTCATCGCGGTCCCGACCGGTGTGAAGTTCTTCAACTGGATCGGCACGATGTGGCGTGGTCAATTGACGTTCGAGACCGCGATGCTGTTCTCCATCGGGTTCATCGTCACGTTCCTGTTCGGTGGTCTGTCCGGTGTGCTGCTGGCGAGCCCGCCGATCGATTTCCACGTCACCGACACCTATTTCGTGGTCGCGCACTTCCACTACGTGCTGTTCGGCACCATCGTGTTCGCCACCTACGCGGGCATTTACTTCTGGTTCCCGAAGATCACCGGCCGCATGCTCGACGAGCGATTGGGCAAGTGGCACTTCTGGATGACGTTCATCGGATTCCACACCACGTTCCTCGTGCAGCACTGGCTCGGTGCCGAGGGTATGCCGCGCCGCTACGCCGACTACCTGCCCACCGACGGCTTCACCACGCTGAACGAGGTGTCGACGATCGGCTCGTTCGTCCTCGGCGCCTCGACGCTGCCGTTCCTGTGGAACGTCTTCAAGAGCTACCGCTACGGGCAGGTCGTGACGGTCGACGATCCGTGGGGCTACGGCAACTCGCTCGAGTGGGCGACGACGTGTCCGCCGCCGCGGCACAACTTCACCGAGCTACCCCGAATTCGTTCGGAGCGACCGGCATTCGAGCTGCACTATCCCCACATGGTGGAGCAGCTACGGGCAGAGGCCCACGTGGGACCGGGCAGTGCGGGCCGCCGGGTGACCGACTTGATCGAGAGCAGCGACCGCGAGGCCGACACCGAGCGCACGCCGTTGCCGGACGAGGAGCAGTACAAACCCGGCGACGAAACATGACGTCGCCGCCCGGCGCGGTCCGATCAGTCCCAGTCGTGGACGGTCATGCGGCCGATTCTCCGGCCCGGAGTCCGGTTCCGAACCGGGCCGGACCGAAGGTCAGGAGAGGAGTCCGGGCATGAGGCGAATTCTGGTCATCTCGCTCACCGCGGTCGCGGCGGGTGCGGTATTGGTCGGCTGCTCCGACAACGATTCCGGTACCAGCGAGTCCACGACGCCGATGCCGTCCACGGTGCCGGCCGCTGGCCCGGTGCTGAGAACGGCTCTGACCAGCATCGGCGATGTGGTGGTCGACGTGAACGGGATGACCGTCTACGCCTACGACCGGGATCAGCCGGGCACCAACGCCAGCGCGTGCGACGCCGCCTGTCTCCAGATGTGGCCGCCCGTCACGAGCGATTCCGCGCAACCCAAGGTCGACGGGATCGGCGGCGTCATCGGCACGATCCCCGGACCGCTGGGCGGCCACCAGGTCACCGTGAACGGCTTGCCGCTGTATCTGTTCGCGGGCGATACGCAGCCCGGTTCCATCGCCGGTCAGGGGATGGACAACCTGTGGTGGGCGGTGAACCCGGCGGGGGAGAAGATCACGAACGTGCCGGGCGGGTGAGTGCGCGGCCGTGGGTCAGGGCGCGGGCGGGAACACCTCGGCCTCACTGAGGACCTCGACCGTCACCCGGGTCCCGACGTCGGGAGTGCGGATGCTGGCCTGCCGCACCAGGATCTGGGTGCCGGAGTCGAGGGTGATGTCGAGCATGGCGGGGGCGCCCAGGAACTCGGTACGGGTCACGGTGCCGTCGCCGCCTTCGGTCACTGTGGTCGCGACGATCTGCTCGGGCCGCAGCATCAGTCGACCCGGACCACGGAAGTCGGTGTTGTGCACCGGGATCCGGCCCAGCGCGCACGACGCGACGCCGTCGGCGACGTCGGCGGGCAGCAGCACGCATTCGCCGAGGAAGCGGGCGGTGAAGTCGTCGACCGGGTAGTGGTACAGCTGCTCCGGGGTGCCCACCTGGGTGAACTGCCCGGCGCGCATCACCGCGACCTGCTCGGCGAACGTCAACGCCTCCTCCTGGTCGTGGGTGACGAGCAGCGTCGTCACCCCCGCTTCGCGGAGCGTCTTCGCCACCGACTTGCGTGTCGACACCCGCAGGCCCGCATCGAGGGCGCTGAACGGCTCGTCGAGCAGCATCACGTCGGGATCGCGGGCGAGGGCCCGGGCGAGGGCGACGCGCTGCTGCTGACCGCCGGACAGTTCGTGGGGTCGCCGACGTGCGTACGTGCTGTCGAGCGAAACCATCTCCAGAAGTTCGGCGACGCGCGCGTCGGACGCCTTGCGCCCGCGCCACCGCGAGCCGGGCAGGCCGTAGGCGATGTTCGCGCCGACGGTCAGGTGTGGGAACAGGGCACCGTCCTGCGCGACGTATCCGACCCGACGCCGATGTGCGGGCACCATCTGCCGGTCACCGGCGACGACGCTCCCGTCGATCGACACCGTGCCGCCGTCGGGCTGCTCGAAGCCGGCGATGATCCGCAGCAGCGTGGTCTTGCCGCAGCCGGACGACCCGACCACCGCGGTGATGGAGCCTCGCTCGATGTCGAGGTCGACGCCACGCAACACGTCCGTGGGACCGAACGACTTCGACACGTTGCCGATCACGATCTCGCTCATGCGCCGGCCGCCTTCCGGGATTGGCTGAACAACAGGTAGGTCATCGGCAGCGACAGCACGATCATCAGCAGCGCGTACGGCGCCGCGGCCGCGTAGTCGAGGTCGCCGGTGAGGGCCCAGAAGCGCGTGGACAGCGTGCTGGTGCCGGTGGGCGCGAGCAGCAGCGTCGCGGTCAGCTCCGTCGCGACGGCCATGAACACCAGCGCCACGCCGACGGCGGCCGACGGCGCCGTCAGCCGCAGCGTCACTCGCCAGAACGTCGCCGCGGGCGGTTTGCCGAGCGACGCCGAGGCCTCCTCGACACCGACCGGTACCTGGGCGAGGCCCGTGCGGAGCGACACCAGCGATCGTGGCACGAACATCAGCACGTACGCGACGATCACCATCGTCGTGGTCTGGTAGAGCGGGTTGGCGTAGCGGATGGTGACGGTGATCAGCGCCAGCGCGGTGACGATGCCGGGCAGTGAACTCGTCACGTAGTTGGTGCCCTCGACGATCTTGCTGATCACGCCGGGCCAGCGGACCGCGAGCCAGGCGACCGGGAACGCGAGCGCGGTCGCGACCAGGGCGCCCGTGATGCCGAACGTCAGCGTCTGCGACAGCGCCGGCCACAACCTCGGTGACTGCCACACCTCGGAGCCGCCGATCCGCAGCCACCGCACGATGGTCCACACCGGCACGCCGAGCGCGAGGGCCGTGAGCGCGGTCAGCGACAGCGCCGCCGGAATCGCGCTCCACCGCAGCCGGACGCGCTTCGCCTGACGCGCGGCGCCGGAACCGATGCGGGCGTAGCGGGCGGAGCCGCGGGCGCCGGACTCGGCGATGAGGAGGACCAGGCAGCACACCACCAGCACACTTGCCAGCATGCTGCCGGCGGCGCCGTTGAACGTGGACTGGAACTGCTCGAGGATCGCGGTGGTGAAGGTGTCGAACCGCAGCATCGCGAAGGCGCCGTACTCGGCGAGCAGGTGCAGGCCGATCAGCAGGCTGCCACCGAGGATGGGCAGACGCAGCTGCGGGACGATCACCCGGAAGAACACCGCCCACGGTCCGGATCCGAGTGCGCGGGCGGATTCCTCGACCGCGGGATCGAGCCGTCGTAGCGCCGCCATGACGGGCAGCGCGACCAACGGGAAGTAGGAGAGTGTCGCGACGAGCACGCCCGACCACAGCCCGTGCATGGACGGGATGACGGTCACCCAGGCATAGCTGTTGACGAACGCCGGAACGGCCAGCGGGGCCGCGAGAACAGGCCCCCACCAACGGAATCCGGCGACGGTCGTGCGTTCGACGAGCCAGGCCGCACCGACGCCGAGTACCGCGCAGATCGGGAGGGTGACGACCACCAGCGAGACGGTGTTCACCATCAGGTCACCGACGCGGGGGCGGAAGATCAGGGCCGACGCGGTCTCCCACCCGGTCGAGATGGTGGTGGTGACGACGTAGCCGAGGGGAATCAGTGTGACGGCGACGAGCGCCGCGACGATCACGACGAGAGCCAGCGGGGGGCGGGGCTTGGCCCGCCCCCCAGTCCTCCTAGAGAAGGCCGGCATCAGTCATGAGCTGGGTGACCTTGGCGCTGTTGAGCTTCGACGGATCGACGTCGGGGGACTGCAGGTCCGCAAGCGGCACCAGCTTGGGGTTCGCGGCGACACCGCTGGCGACCGGGTACTCGTACGAGGTGCCGGTCTGCAGGATCTCCTGGCCGGCCTTGCCGGTGATGTACTTCAGGAACTCCTGTGCGGCAGCCTGGTTCTTGCTCGACTTCAGGACACCACCACCGGAGACGCTGACGAACGCGCCCGGATCCTCGTTCTTGAAGTAGTGCAGGTCGGTGTTCTTGCTGTTCTCACCGGTCTTCGCCTGATCGCCGAACCAGTAGTAGTGGTAGATGACGCCGCCGTCGATCTCGCCGGCGTTGACGGCCTTCATCACCGTGCCGTTGCCCTTGTAGGCGACCGAGTTCGCCTTCATCCCCGCCAGCCACTGCTTGGTGGCGTCCTCACCCTTGAGGTCGAGCAGGGCGCTGACGATCGCCTGGAAGTCGGCGCCCGACGGCGATGCGCCCCAGCGGCCCTTCCACTCGGGGTTCTGCAGGTCCAGCAGCGACTTGGGCAGCTGGTCGGCGGCGAGCTTGTCCTTGTTGTAGACGAACACCGTCGAGCGGGCCGCGATCCCGGTCCACTTGCCGGTCGACGGGCGGAACTGGGTGGGAACCTGGTCGAGGGTAGCGGCGTCGATGTCCGCGAACTGTCCGGCGTTCTCCACCAGCGCCATCGCCGGCGAGTTCTCGGTGAGGAAGACGTCCGCGGGCGAGGCGGATCCCTCGGCGACGATCTGGTTCGCGAGCTCGGTGTCCGATCCGTTGCGCAGGGTGACCTGGATGCCGGTCTCCTTGGTGAAGCCGTCGACCCATTCCTGGGTGAGCGACTCGTGCTGCGCGTTGTAGACGGTGATCTTGCCGGCGGAATCGCCGGAGCCGCCGGAATCGGTGTCGTTCGAGCACGCCGCGACGCCGATCAGCGTCGTGGCCGCGAACGCTGCGCCGAGGATCTTCTTCCACCGTGCTGCCATCTCGGACCTCTCATCGGCCCCACCGGCGCGTCCGATGAGGTTTGGCTAAGCAACTTACACCCGCGCCTGAGGGGTACAAATCACGGGCCATACGGGTCAGGGCTGGTCAGGACCTTCGGCCCTGGGCCGGCGGGGCGAGTCCGCGACGACGGGCGGACCGGAGAACAGAAAAGCCCCCGACCTGCGATGTCGCAGATCGGGGGCTTCCCGTTGGCGGAGGATAGGGGATTTGAACCCCTGAGGGCGTTAACCCAACCCGCGTTCCAGGCGAGCGCCATAGGCCACTAGGCGAATCCTCCACGGGGGAGCATACCGGGTCGGGGGCCCGGAATGCCAAACCGGGCCCGAGGGAGGGGTGCGTCACTGCGCAATCCGCGCATCCGGTTACACTCGTAGGCGGATCCCGCGCGGCGCGCATCCTGTGAACTCCCCCAGGGCCGGAAGGCAGCAAGGGTCAACGGGCTCTGCCGGGTGCGCGGGGTCCCCTATCTCTTCCCGTCCCCGACCCGTCGAGTCGGTGAAAGGCCGCCCAGATGCCTGTGCAAACCCAAATCGGGTTGATGAGCCACGAAGAACTTCGCTCCGAACTCGAGCGTCAGACCGCGAAGTACGAGCAGCTCAAGGCAGAGAAGCTGAAGCTCGACCTCACCCGTGGCAAGCCGGCGCCGGAACAGTTGGATCTGTCGAACGGTCTGCTCGCGCTTCCGGGTGACGGCGAGTTCCGGGACGGCGACGGCACCGACTGCCGTAACTACGGCGGCCTGACGGGTCTGCCGGAACTGCGCGCGATCTTCGGCGAACTGCTCGGCATCCCGACGGCGAACCTGATCGCCGGCAACAACGCGAGCCTCGAGATCATGCACGACACCATCGTGTTCTCGCTGCTGCACGGCACCCCGGACTCCCCGCGGCCATGGTCGCAGGAGTCGGTCGTGAAGTTCCTGTGCCCGGCACCCGGCTACGACCGCCACTTCGCGATCACCGAGTCGTTCGGCATCGAGATGATCGCGATCCCGATGCGCGACGACGGCCCGGACATGGTCAAGGTCACCGAACTGGTGACGTCCGATCCGCAGATCAAGGGCATGTGGTGCGTCCCCACGTACTCCAACCCGACCGGCGCGGTGTACTCGGAGGACGTCGCCCGCGCGCTGGTGTCGATGCCCGCCGCGGCCCCCGACTTCCGTCTCTACTGGGACAACGCGTACGCCGTGCATCCGCTGGTCGAGGAGTGCGCGCCCGCGCTGGACATCCTCGGCATGGCGGCCGAGGCCGGCAACGCGAACCGTCCGCTGGTGTTCGCGTCGACGTCGAAGATCACCTTCGCAGGCTCCGGCGTGAGCTTCTTCGGTACCTCCGAACAGAACCTGGCCTGGTACCAGCAGCACCTGGGTAAGAAGACGATCGGCCCGGACAAGATCAACCAGCTCCGTCACCTGCGCTTCTTCAAGGACGCCGACGGTGTCCGCGCGCACATGGACAAGCACCGCGAGATCCTGGCCCCGAAGTTCGCGAAGGTGCTCGAGATCCTCGACGATCGCCTCGGTGCGTCGAAGGTCGCGTCGTGGACCGAGCCCAAGGGTGGCTACTTCATCAGCCTCGACGTCGTCGACGGCACCGCCAAGCGCGTCATCCAGCTCGCGAAGGAGGCCGGCATCGCGCTCACCGCGGCCGGTTCCGCCTTCCCGTACAAGCAGGATCCCGAGGACAAGAACATCCGCCTCGCCCCGAGCTTCCCGTCGATGGACGAGCTCACGAAGGCGATGGACGGCGTCGCGACCTGTGTCCTCCTGGCGGCCGCGGAGCACGCGCTCACCAGGGGCTGATCCCTCGAACGTCACAGTGGCCGGGCACCGCGAAGGTGCCCGGCCACTCGTGTTCCTATGGCCTGAACAGGGTTTCGGCGTCTAGGAGAGCGCGGCCACGATGCGGTCGACGACGTTGTTCGCGCTGTAGTAGTCGAGGCGGAAGCTGTCGTAGCCGAGCGGGTAGACGGCGCCGCGCTGCACCGACGGGGCGGCGGCGAGGGTCGGGTCGGCCTTCAACCTGTCCGCGCCCGGCTGCTGCGCGTTGATGATGAACGTTGTCGCACCGGGCAGTGCGCGCGGCAGGTTCTCCATGTTCACTCCGACGATGTCGGACCGTCCGGCCGCGGCGCCTTCGCCCGCGATCTCGGCGGGCAGGTCGGCGATCGACAGCCCGAGTCGGGTCGCGAGGCGCCCCTGCGCCGACTCGGTGGTGAAGATCTTCGAATCCTCCGGCGAGTTGTAGGTGAGGATGTTCACCGGGGTCGCACCGGCCTGCAGTGCCGGCGCGATGGTGGTCTTCGCCGCGTCGACCTTGGCGTCGAACTCGGCGAGCAGCTCCTGCGCCCGGTCCTCCTTGCCTACCGCGGCTGCCAGCTGGCTGGTCAGGTCCTGCCACGACTTGTCGGAGTAGTCGAAGAGCAGCGTGGGCGCGATCTTGGACAGCGTCTCGACCTGCTGGGCGGCCGAGTCGGCGCCGCTCGTGGAGACGACGATGAGGTCCGGCGCGGCAACGGTGATCTTCTCGACGTTCGGCTGGCCCTGGTAGAGGACCTCGACACCGCGCTCGGCGGCGATGTCGGCCCACTGGGTGAACAGGCCCTGGTCGTTGGTGACGGTGCTCTTGGGCTGTGCGCCGGTGCCGATCAACGGCGCATCGAGCGAGAGCAGCGACCCGGTGAGCGTCACGCTGGTGGACACGATCCGCTGCGGCTGGGCGTCGAGAGTGACTGGGCCCCTGGCGGTCTCGACGGTGCGTGGCCACTCGCCGGATTCGGTGCCGGTGGATGTCGAGGCGTCCGCCGTCGTGTCGTCGGACGAGCAGGCGACGGTCGTCAGGCCGACCGCGAGCGCGCCGAGAGCGATCGCGACCATGGTGCCCACCGTGCGCCGGCGAAGCGTGGTTGGTGACAAGGGGTTCCTCCTGAGGGGTAGATTCGATCAGACCTTATGCTTAGGCAAGCTTCACCTAAGTAAGGGGTACCTATGTTTGGCGTCACATCCGCTGCTGTCCTGGAACAACGCCTGCGTGTGGAGGGTGGGCCGCTGATCGACCCGGGTCCGCCGGGATTTGTGACCGCGACCTTCGTGTGGCGCGCACCGGTGGGATCGCCGGTCCGGCACGTCCACCTGGACGCCAACGGCATCACCGATCGCCGGGATCTGGGCAACAGCGCACTCCGACAAGTGCCGGGC
>Ga0131853_10025679_pt1 | contig 10612 bp, 8 predicted proteins | sample TergutLab28metaG_FD_92764 | JGI IMG/M metagenome (GOLD analysis project Ga0131853, IMG submission 92764) | Labiotermes labralis P1 segment gut microbial communities from Petit-Saut dam, French Guiana - Lab288 P1 (version 2) (version 2) | ecosystem: Host-associated > Arthropoda: Insects >... | reverse complement strand
GGGCCCGCTCGGCGGCCAGCGCGGCCACCGCGACCGGGACCTTGCCACCGCGACTGGAGGCGTCGAAGGAGCCCTCCCCCGTGATCACCAGGTCGGCGGCCGCGATCCGGTCGGCCAGGCCGCCGGCCGCGGCGACCACCCCGAGCCCGGGCTCCCGGGTCGCCCCCAGCAGCAGGAGGGCGAAGCCGAGACCGCCGGCCGCGCCGGCGCCCGGCTCCAGCGCCGCCACCCGGCCGGCGAGCGCGGCGAGCCGGGTGAGCGCCAGGTCGGCGCGCTGCTGGGCCGGCTCGTCCAGCCCCTTCTGCGGGCCGAAGACCTTGCTGGCGCCGAAGAGCCCGGTCAGGGGGTTGTCCACGTCGCTCGCCGCGACGATCCCGACCCCGGCGGTCAGCGCCGGATCGGGCAGGGTCAGCCGGGAGATCCCGCCCAGGGTGGCCGCGCCGCGGTCCAGGGGGACGTCCGCGCTCGCGCCCAGCGCGGCCAGCAGCCCGGCGCCACCGTCGTTGGTGCCGCTGCCGCCCAGGCCGATCACGACCCGGCCCGCGCCGGTGTCGAGCGCGGCCAGCAGCAGCTGCCCGACGCCGTACGTGCTCGCCTCCTCGCCCCGCCGGCCGCCGGTGAGGTGGAGGCCGCAGGCCTGCGCGCTCTCCACGTACGCGGTGCCGCCGGCGACGAGCACGGTCGCGGGCACCGGATCGCCGAAGGGGCCGCGGACCGTGACGGCCCGCAGCTCTCCCCCGAGCGCGGCCTGCAGCGCCTCGACGAACCCGGGGCCGCCGTCGGAGACCGGCGCCAGGTCGAGCGTGTCCTCGGGGGCGGTACGACGCCAGCCGAGCGCGATCGCCTCGGCGACCTGGCGGGCGGAGAGCGTGCCGGCGTACTTGTCCGGGGCGATCAGGACGCGCATGCGGCTCACCCTAGGACCCGGCCCGGGTCGGGGTTCGGTGGACGCTGCGTCCGATGGCGGAGGCCGGCAAATAGAATGTCTCCATGAGCACCGTGGACCTCCCGCTGCTGCCGCTGGGCCGCGGCGTCGATCTGAACTCGGAGCGCGGGGTGGACTGCCCCGGCGACCTGCCCCCGGCCTCCGACCCCGCACTGGTGGCGCGCGCGCGTGCCGCCAAGGAGAAGCTGGGCGAGAAGGTCTTCGTCCTGGGCCACCACTACCAGCGCGACGAGGTCATCCAGTTCGCCGACGTGACCGGCGACTCGTTCAAGCTCGCCCGCGACGCGGCCGCCCGCCCCGAGGCGGAGTACATCGTCTTCTGCGGCGTCCACTTCATGGCCGAGTCGGCCGACATCCTCACCAGCGCGGCGCAGCAGGTCGTCCTGCCCGACCTCGCGGCCGGCTGCTCGATGGCCGACATGGCCCGCCTCCAGCAGGTCGAGGCCGCTTGGGAGGCGCTCGAGGCCGCCGGCATCGCCGACCAGGTCGTCCCGGTCACGTACATGAACAGCTCGGCCGACATCAAGGCGTTCTGTGGCCGCCACGGTGGCGTCGTCTGTACGTCCAGCAACGCCCAGACCGTGCTGGAGTGGGCGTTCGAGCGCGGCTCGAAGGTGCTCTTCCTGCCCGACCAGCACCTCGGCCGCAACACCGCCGTGCTCAAGCTCGGCATCCCCCTGGAGAAGAACGTCGTCTGGAACCCGCGCAAGGCCGACGGCGGCCTCAGCGTCGAGCAGCTCCAGGACGCCACCATGATCCTGTGGCAGGGGCACTGCTCGGTGCACGGCCGGTTCTCCCCCGACACCATCGACGAGCTGCGGGCCGAGATCCCCGGCATCTCGATCCTGGTCCACCCCGAGTGCCAGCACTCGGTGGTCACCAAGGCCGACCTGGTCGGCTCGACGGAGTTCATCATCAAGACCATCGAGGCGGCACCGGCCGGCTCCGCATGGGCGATCGGCACCGAGCTCAACCTCGTCCAGCGGCTGGCCAACGCCCACCCGGACAAGCGGATCGTCTTCCTCGACCGCACCGTCTGCTACTGCTCCACGATGAACCGGATCGACCTGCCGCACCTGGTCTGGGCGCTGGAGTCGCTGGCCGAGGGCCAGGTCGTCAACGTGATCGAGGTCGACGAGCAGACCACCGCCGAGGCGAAGCTCGCCCTGCAGCGGATGCTCGACCTGCCCGGAAAGGTGACCCCCGGTGTCTGAGACCCTGCCGGCCTGCCCGCGCTGCTCCTCGGAGTACGTCTACGAGCTGGGCGAGCTGCTGATCTGCCCGGAGTGCGCCCACGAGTGGTCGCCGTCCGAGGAGGCCGACGCGGCGGCCGCCGCCGCGATCCGCGACGTCAACGGCGTGGTCCTGGCCGACGGCGACGACGTCGTGATCGCCAAGGACCTCAAGGTGAAGGGCGCCGGCGGCGGGACGATCAAGGTCGGCACCAAGGTCCGCGGCATCCGGCTGGTCCAGGGCGTCGGCGACCACGACCTGGAGGCGAAGGTCGACGGGTTCGGCTCGATGCAGCTCAAGTCGAGCGTGGTCCGCAAGGCGTGACGCGGCCGAGCGGAGAGCCGAGCCTGCTCGCGCTCTCCGCTCCGCTCGGGAGGCTCAGTGCGGCAGGAGCACGCTGAGCGTCGTACTGCCGGGGCGTGAGTCCAGGACGACCGTGCCGCCGTGCGAGGTCACGATCGCCTGCACCAGCGAGAGGCCGAGGCCGGCGCCGCCGTCGCGGTGCTCGCGGTGGCGGGACTGGTCGCCGCGGCTGAACCGCTCGAAGGCGTGGTCGACCAGCTCGGGCGGGAAGCCCGGGCCGTCGTCGTGCACGCTGAACCCGTCGGCCCGTACGGAGACGGTGACGGTGGTGCCCGCCGGGGTGTACTTGCGCGCGTTGGTGAGCAGGTTGGTGATCACCTGGTGCAGCCGCAGCCGGTCCCCGGTGACGCGGACCGGGGCCGGATCCTCGGGGTCGGCATCGGCCGGCAGCACGACCCGCCAGCGGTGGTCGGGGCTGACCACCCGGGCATCGGAGACCGCCTCGAGCAGGAGCTGGGTCAGGTCGACCCACTGCTGCTCCAGGGCCCGGCCGGAGTCCAGCCGGGCGAGCAGCAGGAGGTCCTCGACCAGCGTCGACATCCGGCCGGCCTCCTCCTGCACCTTGGCCAGGGCGGTCTTGGTGGCCTGCTCGTCGCCCGGGCGGCGTGCGGCCAGCTCGGTGTAGCCCCGGATCGTGGTGAGCGGCGTACGCAGCTCGTGCGAGGCGTCGGCGACGAACTGGCGGACCTGCTGCTCGCTGCGGTGCCGCGCCCGCAGCGACTCCTCGACGTGCTGGATCAGGGTGTTGAGCGCGGCGCCGACCTGGCCGACCTCGGTCTCCTCGTCGGTCAGATGCTCCGGCACCCGCTCGGTCATCTCGATGGCGCCGGAGGCCAGTGGCAGCGCGGCGACGGCGTGCGCGGTGCCGGCGACCTCGCGCAGCGGCCGCAGCTGGCGGCGGACCACCACCACGCCGATCGCGGCGGCGACCGCGACGCCGATCAGGGTCAGCAGCGCCTCCCAGCCGACCAGGTTGTGCAGGGTGGAGTCGACGTCGGCGGTCGGCAGGCCGGTGACCATCACGATCGCGCCGGTCGCGCCGGAGGTGCCGCGGCGCGCGATCACCCGGTAGCTGCCGAAGCCGGGCAGCCGTACGGCGTGCACCTCGCCGTCGCGCGGCACCGCGAGCAGGGTGTCGGTGGCGGTGTCGGAGAGCCCGCGGAACTGGCCCGAGGTCTCGGTCAGCACCCCGCCGGCGGCCGGGGCGAGGGAGTTGAGCGGGATCAGGGTCAGCAGCGTCCCCGGGCCGTGGCTCTGGGTGTCAGGGGCGCTGATGCTGGTCGGCAGGCGCTGGATGTCGTCGTCGAGCCGGTTCATCAGGAAGGTCCGCATCGCGACCGCGGTCAGGGTGCCGCTGAGCAGAGAGACCACCGCGACCAGGGCCACCGCGGTGACGACCAGCCGCGAGGTCAGCGAGACCCAGCCGCGCGAGGACGGCCCGGCTGGCTGGAAGCTGGCCACCGCTCAGTCTTGCGCGTCGGCGGTGGCCGACGGGGCCGGCTTGAGGACGTACCCGGCGCCACGCATGGTGTGGATCATCGGGGCACGGCCGGCGTCGATCTTCTTGCGCAGGTAGGAGATGTAGAGCTCGACGACGTTGGCCTGGCCGCCGAAGTCGTAGTTCCAGACCCGGTCGAGGATCTGCGCCTTGCTCATCACCCGGCGCTGGTTGCGCATGAGATAGCGCAGCAGCTCGAACTCGGTCGCGGTCAGGCTGATCTCGTCGCCGCCGCGGAAGACCTCGCGGCTGTCCTCGTCCAGCTCCAGGTCGCCGACGGTGAGCACCGGCCGGACCTCCGTACGCCGGGCGCCGGCCCGCCGCATCAGCGCGCGCAGCCGGGCGACGACCTCCTCCAGGGAGAACGGCTTGGTGACGTAGTCGTCGCCGCCGGCGGTCAGGCCCGCGATCCGGTCCTCGACCGCATCGCGGGCGGTGAGGAAGACGACCGGGACCTCCGGGTCCTCCCGGCGCACCCGTCGCATCACCTCCAGCCCGTCGATGTCGGGCAGCATGATGTCGAGGACGATCGCGTCCGGCTCGAAGGTCCGGGCGGTGTGGACCGCCTCGGCGCCGGTCTGGGACGAGCGCACCTCGAACCCCTCGTAGCGCAGCGCCATCGTGATCAGCTCGGCGATGTTGACCTCGTCATCGACGACGAGGACCCGCAACGCCGAGCCGTCCGGCCGGGTCAGCTCAGAGACAGCAGAGGTCATGGAACCAGGCTGCCTCATCTTTCTATGGGAAACCTGTGCGTCTGATGTCAGGGGTTCGGCGGCCCGGCCGGCTCAGCCGCCGAGCCCACCTCGGAAGGTGCCGCTGGTGAAGGTGCCGCCGCCGAACGACCCACCCCCGAAGCCGCCACCGAACGACCCGCCGCCGAAGCCGCGGGTGGTGGTGGAGCCACTGGTCGGCAGGGCGCTCGACAGATCCGCCAGGACGACCTGCTGGCCGGCCTCGAGCCCGTCGGTGATCACCGTCCTAACGCGGCCCACCAGGCCGGTGGTGACCCGCACCCGGCTGACCTTGCCGCCGGCGTACACCTCGACCGATCCGTCGGTCACCGCCGAGGTCGGCACCGTCAGGACGTTGTTGGCCGAGCCGAGCGTGATGTCGACCTCCGCGGTCGCGCCGGCCAGCAGGCTGAGTCCCTTCTGGTCGAGCGTGACCGTCACCGGGTACGTCGTCGAGCCGGTCGAGCCCGACGAGGGGATCCGGCTGATCTGCGTCACGCTGCCCGCGTACGCCTCGCCGGCCCCGGCCGGTGTGACCTGCGCCTTCTGGCCGACCTTGAGCTCGGCGACCTGGGTGCTGCTGACGTCGAGCTCCACGGTGGTCGTCCCCGGCGCGATCACCACCACCGCGGTGCTGCCCGCGGTCGCCGCGCCGCCCCGGGTGAGAGAGAGCTGGCCGACGGTGCCGCTGGCCGGGGCCTTGATGGTCGCGCCCGACAGCGCCTGGGTGGCCTTGATCAGGCTGGCCCGGGCCGCGTCGATCGAGGCCTGGTCCTTGGCCAGGGTGGCCGCGGTGACGCTCTGGCCGCCGAAGCCGCTCTGGGACGACTGCCCCGATCCGGAGGACCGGCTGCTCTGCGTGGTCGACGACGGGGTGGTCTGAGCGCTCTGCGCCTTCTTGCCGCTCTCGCTGCTCTGGGGGCTCTGGGGGCTCTGCTGGGTCGTGCCCGGGGTGGCCTGCCCGGTGGTGCCCGAGGAGGAGGCTGCCGTGGCTGCGTTCGTGAGCGTGCCGGCGAGCGCGGCCAGGGCGTCCTTGAGGTTGCCGGAGCCGGAGTACTCGGCGGCCGCGACCGCCTGCTGGGCCGTCTGGACGGCCTCGATCGCCGCCTGGCACGCGTCGGTGCCGGAGCCGTCCGCGGCCGTACTGGCGTCGGCGGAGGGATCGCCCGAGGCTGTGGACGAGGCGCTGGACGAGGCGGCGGCCGTGGCAGAGCCGGTGGCACAGAGCGTCTGCTCCTGCTTCATCGCCTCCTGGGCCGCGGCGATCGCGGTGTCGACGGCGGTCTGGGCGGCCTCCACGGCATGCTGCTGCTGGGCGAGCTGGGCCAGGGCCTTGGTCAGCGCGGCCGACCCGCCGGAGGAGGGCGCCTTGCCGGACGAGGACCCACCGGAGCCGGTCGGCGTCTTCGCGCCACCGCTCTTGCCACCTGAGCCGGTGGCCGATCCGGACGTGCCGGACGTTCCTGAGGTCGGGCTGGACCCGGAGCCCGAGGACGAGCTGGTGCTCGACGTGACCGCCGACGCCTGGGCGTCCTCATCCTTGGCGAGCTGGGCCCGGGCCGCGGCGAGCTGGGCGTTCGCCTGGGTGACGGCCACCTCCAACGCGGTGGTGTCGAGCGTGGCGAGCACCTCGCCGCGGGTGACCTTGTCCCCGAGGGCGACCTTCAGCCGCGCCACCGTCCCCGACGAGCCGAACGCCAGGTCGGAGCGACCGGACGGGTCGACGGTCCCGGAGAGGGCGAGCACCTGGTCGACGTCGCCGAGCGCGGCGGTCGCGGTCCGGTACTGGTCCGTGGTGTTGCCCCGGGCGGCGTACGCGGCGACTCCCCCACCGACGACGACCGCGACGATCGCCACGCCGGCGCCGACCCGGACCGCGCGGGTACGCCAGCGCCGCTGGCCGAGGGGACGGGACTCGTTCACGCCGCGCCGCCCTGACCGGTGCCCTGGCCCGTGCCCTGGCTGTCCGCGCCGCGGCTGAAGCCGAAGCCCGAGCTGCACGTGCCGTCGACCGGCGCGCTGACGATCAGCCGCTCCGCGGCGACCGCGCCGGTGTCGTCGGCCTGGCCGGTCGCGACCACGCACTGGCCGACCTTCAGCGCCGAGGCGTCGGCGGCCTTCGTGGTGGTGTACGTGGTCGAGCCGTCGACCGTGACCGTCGTGGTGGTGGCCTCGCCCGAGGAGCCCGGGAAGCTCGACTTCACCGTGATGGTGGAGCCGTTGACCGCGGTGACCGAGCCGTTCGCGCCGAACATCCGGCCGCCGAAACCGCTCGGGGCACCGCTGGGGAAGCCGCTCCGGCCGCCCGGGAGGTCGGTCGGGCGTGAGGTCGGCATGCCGCTCGGGAAGCCGCTGGGCGTACCGCCCTGGCCACCGCTGAAGCCGCCGAACCCGCCGGTGCACGTGCCGTCGACCGGCTGGCTGATCCGGACGGTGCCCGCGGTGACCGCCTGCGTCGCCGACCCGCTGGTGGAGCCGGAGCCGGTGGAGGTGTCGTTGGCCGGCGTGACGCTGACGCAGCTGCCGACCTTGACGTCCTTGAGGGCGGCGGCGACCTGGGCGGTGATCGTGGTCTTCGCGGTGAAGCTCACCGCGACCTGGCCGTCGGTCTGGTTCTGGACCTGCAGGGTGTCGCCCTGCTTGGCGGCGATCGTGCCGGTGGCGCCGGGCATCCGGCCCTGGAAGGCGCCGCCCTGCCGATCCGTACCGCTCGAGCCGGAGCCGTTCTGGGTGCCGTCGGCGCTGGCCGTGGCGGTGGGCTGGCCGGAGCCAGCCGTGGTGCTGCTGCCCGAGCCGGAGGAGCCGCAGGCGGCGAGAGAGAGCAGGGCGACGCCGGCGGTGGCGGCAGCGAACGTGTGACGAAGCTTCATGGTGGGTTCCTTACTCCGAGCGCAGAGCGTCGATGGGGGTGAGACGGGCGGCGCGGCTGGCCGGATAGACGCCGAAGCCGATGCCGAGGATGAGAGAGGTGACGAGCGCACCGGCGGTGGCCGCCAGCGAGAGCGAGACCGGCTGGTTGATCAGGTTGGGCAGCACCTGGGCGCCGATCACGGCGATCAGGACGCCGACGACGCCGCCGGCCAGGCCGAGCAGGGAGGCCTCCACCAGGAACTGGCGGCGGATCACCTTCGGGGCGGCGCCGAGCGCCTTGCGCAGGCCGATCTCGCGGATCCGCTCGGTGACCGAGACCAGCATGATGTTCATGACGCCGATGCCGCCGACGAGCAGCGAGATCGCCGCGATGCCGGCGAGCAGCACCGTCATGGTCTTGTTGGTCGAGTTGGCGGTGGCGACCAGGGACTCCTGCGAGGAGATCGAGAAGTCGGCGGTGGCCGCGGTGACGCCGTGCAGGTTGGTGAGCAGGGCGTCGATCTCCTGGTAGGCACCGGAGAGGGCCTGCTGGCTGGCGGCCTCGACGTAGATCGTGGAGACCGAGGCGTTGGTCGACCCGGTGATCCGCTTCTCGGTGGTCATCGGGACGACCGCCTGGTCGTCCTCGCTGCTGCCCGAGGAGGAGGCGCCGCTGGAGGCGAGCACCCCGATCACGGTCAGCTGGGTGCCGTCCACGGTCACGGTCTGCCCGACCGGGCTCACCGGCCCGCTGAAGAGCTCGCTGGCGGTGTCGGCGCCGAGCACCACCACGTGGGCCGCACTGGTGACCTCGGCGTCGGTGAAGAACCGGCTCGAGGAGAGGGTGCGCTTGCGGACCTCCGGCCAGCTGGTCGTGGTGCCCACCAGCGAGGTGGTCCAGTTGGTGGTGCCGTTGACCAGCTCGGCGTTGGTGGAGACCTGCGGGGCGACGTTCTTCACGTCGGGAGCCGCGATCGGGTCGTCGATCGCCTGGGCGTCCTGCAGGGTCAGCGTGGTCGAGGAGCCGAAGCCGCCCCGTACGCCACTGGAGCTGGTGCTGCTGCCCGGGGAGACGATCAGCAGGTTGGAGCCGAGCGCGCTGATCTGGCTCTTCACCTGGTCCTGGGCGCCCTGGCCCAGGCCGACGGTGAGGATCACCGAGGCGATGCCGATGACGATGCCGAGCATCGTCAGGATGCTGCGCAGCCGGTGGGCGCGGATCGCGTCGCCGCCGGCCCGGAACGTCTCGAGCCAGTTCATACCGCCACGCCTCCGCTCGCGACGAGGACGTCGGAGGTGATCTCGCCGTCGCGGATCACCAGGTTGCGCTGGGCGCGGGCCGCGACGTCGTGCTCGTGGGTGATCAGGACGATGGTGCGGCCGGTCTCGTGCAGCTCGTCGAGCAGGCCGAGCACGGCCGCGGTGGACGCGGAGTCGAGGTTCCCGGTCGGCTCGTCGGCGAGGATCATGTCCGGCTCGGTGACCAGCGCGCGAGCGACCGCCACCCGCTGCTGCTGGCCGCCGGAGAGCTCGCCCGGGCGGTTGTCCACCCGGTCGCCGAGGCCGACTCGCTCCAGGGCCCGTACGGCCCGTGCACGGCGCTCGGCATGGCCGATGCCCGCATAGATCAGCGGCAGCTCGACGTTGCGCCAGGCGGGCAGCGAGGAGAGCAGGTGGAACTGCTGGAAGACGAACCCGATCCGGCGGTTGCGGACGTGCGCGAGCTGCGCCTCCGACATCGTCGAGACGTCCTCCCCGCCGAGCAGGTACGTGCCCTGCGTGGGGTTGTCGAGGCAGCCCAGGATGTTCATCAGGGTCGACTTGCCCGAGCCGGAGGGGCCGATCACGGCCACGTACTCGCCCTGGTCGATCCGGATGTCGATGCCGCTCAGCGCCTCGAACTCGATGCTGCCGCTGCGGTAGACCTTGCGGATCCCGGTCAGCTCGACGACCGGCTCGACCGGCGGGAGCACGGGGCCGGTCACTGGCCACCGCCCGGGAAGCCGCCGCTCGGGAACGAGCCGCCACCGGAGAAGCTGCCACCCGCCGGGAATCCGCCGCTCGGGAACGTCCCGCCGCCGAAGCGGCTGGTGCCCGAGCCGGTCCGGCTGACGCCGCTGGGCAGGGTGATGCCGGGGATCTGGACGGTGTCGCCGGCGGAGAGGCCGGCGGTGATCTCGGTGGTGGCGCCGTAGACCGTGCCGATCGTGACCGGCGTCTTGACCGCCTTGCCGTCGACCACCTTCATCACGTACGTCTCCGAGCCGGAGGACTGGATCGCCCGGCTGCTCACGGTCAGCACGTTCTCGACCTGCTTGACGGTGATCGAGGCGGTGGCGCTGGTGCCGGCGTAGACGTTCTTCTGCGGGCCGGTCAGGGCGATCTCGACCGGGAAGACCGCCGCTCCGCTGCTGCTGGTCTGGGCGACCAGACCGACCGAGGAGACCGTGCCGTACAGGGTCGCGGTGCCGCCGGTGACGGTGATCTGGGCCTGCATGCCCTTCTTCACCTGGCTGGCCTCGTCGGCGGAGACGGTCGCGTCCACGATGTAGCGGTTGGTGGAGGCGATGGTGACCGCGCTGCTGGTGCTGCTCGAGCTGGCCGCGTTGGACATCCCGCTGCCGCCCGAGCCGCTGCCACCGCTGCCCGATCCGCTCACCACGTCGCCGACGGCGAGGTCGAGCGAGGAGATCGTGCCCCGGATCGTGGCGCGCAGCACGGCATCCTTGGCGTCCTGGATCGCGGTGTCGAGCTGCGACCTGGCAGCGAGCACGGCGGTCTGGTCGGCGGCCAGCTGGACCGCCGAGGCGGACGCGTCGACGTCGGTGGTGTGCTGGGTGAGCGCCGCGTCGTAGGAGGCCTGGGCGGCGGTACGGGCCGCGACCAGGGCGCTGTCGTCGACCGCCGCGATCGGCTGTCCCTTGACCACCGTGTCGCCGGCCTTCACGTACACCTTGGTGACGGTGCCGGCGACGGCGAAGTCGAGGT
>Ga0131853_10025678_pt1 | contig 10612 bp, 9 predicted proteins | sample TergutLab28metaG_FD_92764 | JGI IMG/M metagenome (GOLD analysis project Ga0131853, IMG submission 92764) | Labiotermes labralis P1 segment gut microbial communities from Petit-Saut dam, French Guiana - Lab288 P1 (version 2) (version 2) | ecosystem: Host-associated > Arthropoda: Insects >... | reverse complement strand
TGGACATGTAAGACTACCTTCCCATCTAGTGAGTACTGGAGACATTTTCTCTGGGGTAAAGCGACTAAAATGTGAAACTAACGACCATGAAGTGACAAAGTGATAATGCGTGGAATTTTAACCTCCACTTGAACCTAAATGTAATGATGCAATATGGTACTGAAGCCAGGGGTGAACAAACCCCGTTCTTCAGATAGCCAGGGCGACTACACTTTTTACGACGGCGCCTAATATTTGTCAGTATTGAATTTGGAGCTTACTTCATGTTACTCTTCTGGGTCCTAGAAGTTTGATGTGGCTTCCAGATATGTGGAAAATTTGTGTACGCCCTGGTTTACGTAAAGGAATAACGACTTATATTGTTAAAAGCTGCTGTTTTCTTGGATATGGTAACTTTTAATGTGGCAGGAGTTGGTTGACGTTGTAGGGGATTCTGCTGCCTCCATCATCAGGGGACAGATTTTTGTTTTACTGACACTTGTCTACCAAACCACACGGCATCACATTCCATGAGACAGTAATTGTCATAATTACCACCGTGAGAACATCAAATTTTTAAATTTTGATTTCAGTTATTTGATAGGTATACGAACAAATGTTGGAGTTAGCTGTAAAAATGATACGCAGCCTTACTGTAGAAAGGAGAGCGACATTCGGTGAACTTCAATAGAAGGGATTATCTGTGCTTGAGTTTCCCCTCTTCCTCTTATGTTGTCTTTGGAGGTTTGAAGAGGGTAAGTCCATATAATTGCGTATCATTACAGATTTAAAGCTCTCGTATCCTGCGTTGTATTGTTCTCTGATATTTGGATCAACAGTGAATGCCTCAGTGAACACTTTCATTGCAGAAGAAGGGGCATTTTGCGGCACAGAAAATACATTCATTTTCTGTATGTTGCACATCAATCTAATTTCTAATATAAGGGCTGGTCTTTGTACAACGGTCGCTACAGCACAGGAGAAACTTGCCGTTGGTAGGGCAGTAGTTTTTCAATTTCCCCTTTTTCTGTGAGATTAGTAATGAGGGTTTGAGGGTGATCAGCTAATGTATCTGTCACCCACCTTAAGATTAAAAAATTACTGGAGCAAAAAATATATCTTTTTGTTAATAGAAGTTTGCCAATTTTCGTAATAGATTAAACCAATTTCCTTCTAGAATGTAATGTCAAGTACTGTTACAGGTCACTACCAACGTTTCGGAGGAATCTAACCATCATACTGATAGAGTAGGCCGTAGGCTATCTGCTGGAAATAGGCAAAACATACATTCGGCATCGCCACCCTCCCTCCTCCCTAGGCAGTATTTTTTTGGCAAACAAGGATACACTTCGCCTGATTTTATTTAATGTCTTTGGTCATAAACTTTATATCATATATGGAACCCCCATTTAACGCCCCCCCCCCCTAAGCGGCCCTTGCATACAACACGACCTTGTATTCGGAAGACTAACTATTCTACCAGCTTTAGCTTCCTGTCCTTTTCGAAGGACAAGAATTAATTTGTAAAATTGCCGTGCTGCGTGCGTGCGTGCGTGCGTGTACGTATGTATGTGTTTGCGCGTGCGCGTGTGAGTGAACCATTTTATCTACTTTTACAATACTTGGCATGAATATTACGCCCTCGGAGGCCAACCCCAATGACCTAGTTCTTAATTTGTCACATAGAAGCACCTGGGAACACCTCTGCCAAGTACATCAACACAGACAGATTCATACCTTACCCCGTCACGTGAGGTAGAAAACAGCCATTTTCCGAAACGTTTAGTTTAGAAGAAAATTGATTGTCGGACAATACTTTAATCATTTTTGTCATGGAAATGCAGTGAATATTACATTACGACAGTAAACCACAATTAAATTTGAGCAACATACGTAATGTACGTATGACGTAACATTGAGGGACACTCGAGTGTTCATTTGAGCCGCTGACAAGCTATGTATTACATGTTCTGAGTGTGTCTGTAACCTTAGTTATCCAACATGTAGAATGCATGCGCCGTATTATATTGTCTTTTGTGGCCTGTCCGGCTGTGCAAATTTATCGACATTATCACATAAACTGCGAATTTTCGAGGAAACGTTCTTAAAGGTAAAATGTGTGCTTTGAATTTCCCTACGGCATTTGTCTGAAACATTTCTCATTGTAAGAAGAATTCAGCGAGGCATTGTCGTAAACATCGCCATGTATATTACCTGTTATTCTTGTCAGAATTTAATAAAATTTGAATTTTGTCGAGAGATTTTGGAAAAATACTCAAATATAAAATTTTATAAGAATACGTCCACTGGAAGCCAAGTTATTTCACGCGGACAGACATGACGAAGCTAATAGCCGCTTTTCGTAATTTTGCGAAAGCACCTAAAAATAAGTAAGAAACTTTTGACATGTATTTAACACAAAAGCGGGAGGAAGTAGCAGGGAAGTGAAGGAAACTGCACTCTGAGGACCATAATGATTTGTACTCCTCGACACACACAAACCCTCAGCATACTGGAATGAAGGAGCGCGAGATTGGCGGTGCACATAGCACGCATTGGAACAGCGTAACGCATGCAAGTTTTTTAATGGGAAAATCTGAAGGAACGAAAGTTCTTGGTAAACCTAGGAGTAGATGGGAGGGTAGTATTAAAGTAGATATTAAGAAAATTGGAGAGGATTATATACTGGATTCAGGTCGTGGCTGGCTCGTGTGAACGGGGCAATGAACCTCTGGGTTTTGTATCAAACATATATTTTGAAGCTGAGCAACCCTTAGGTGTTCAATAAGCCCTGTGCTCCATGGACTTATGTATTATTTCGCACAACGGTTTTCAGTGCCAGAGAAGTTCTGTTTTGAATATATCATGATCCAGGAAAAGCTGTTTTCCCTATAAATACATGGAACTGTGAGGATGGAGTAGGTAGCTTTATCAAGAGCTACAGCTGAATACTGGCGTTTGGCTAGAATGCGGGTCTGGGGTGAGGGGGTGAGGGTGCTCTTTACACGGAAATTAACAGCGTCTGTACACATGAGCTCACTGACGATGACGACAATGATGAGGAGGAAATAGGAGGAAACTAGCGAGCAAGGGTTTGCGTTAGACCGCTGCCTTTGTAACATATGAGATGTTTTGATCGCGTCGAATAAGTCCATAAACCCTGGTTCTTTGTTATTTAGTGTGAATAACAACAGGCTATCAGTTGCAGCAATGTAACTGCAGAGTGATGGCCTGTGCAGGCTGCCGGTTGTCTCAGATGTGTTACACATCTGGTCAGTTTCCAATTCACTTCAGGACTTACACCACTTATATTCTGAACTTCCTCTATTTGTACACGATTCGGGCTTGGTATTTACTTTATACTACAACTTTTCTTTTTATCGTATATGTCAGGGAGGAGAATAATGACCTCACAGTGCTACTTAGTAACAATATTGCGGCCATAAGGAAAGCCTTGTATATGGGGATAATGCCGCTAGAGGAGTCTGATGTTGTACATCTTTCTAGCCACATCCACCCTGGTGTTTGTCAACCTGCTGTAAGCGCTACTGTAGTTAACATTTTGCGAACATGATGGTTAAGACGACTGGAGAGTAATACAAGGACGCCTAATGTAGGTGAATCGTAACATATTGAGAGAAGTGGAGAGAGGACTATCCATGTGACTTCTTTCGGTTGCCTCAGTATAGTGTCTGTTATAAAGAGTATGATGCTTTTTATACCGCAGAAATTTCATTCTTCTTGACGTAGTCATCGAGAACCTCGTTGTAATCTGAGGGTTCGTAACACAAGGCTTCCGCGCCTGGAAGGCACGTGGCCTGAGCTTGAAAAGGAAACTGACCCGCAGAATTCCGTTAATAACATTTTAAATTGTGCAGTTTATTTCAGTTTAATATTCGAACAAGCAGTAGAGACTATTTTATCTTAACGTGAGACATCCACCTTGTATTATCAACTACAGATACATTTCTTTCCCAAGTATCCACACAAAACTGGAGACCGCGGTAGCACAGTGGTTAAGATGCTGTGTCACAAATCGGAAGGTCGCTGGTTCGATCCCAGCTGGTGTCAGTGGATGTTTCATTGACATAAAATCCCTCCGATCGCACTATGGTCCTGGGGTCGACTCAGCCTCTAACAGAAATGAGTACCAGGAGTAATTCCTGGGGGTAAAGGTGCCCGGTGCGTAAGGCTGAAAACCTACCACCATCCTGTGCCGTTGTCACGAAATCTGGTAGCCCTAACTTCCTGGAACCCTGTATGTCTGCTTGGGAAAAGAAATACATATGTCTTTAAAGAAAAATTTCTCCTATTGCGAATTAAAATTTTGTAGCATTACTGAATGCAAAGAATGTAACCAGCTTAAAAAGAACGATTTACTGTTGTAAGTGTGAAAAATTGTTAACTGCTTTTTAAGAAACGCGGTTCTTAGAGGTTATGGACTGCATTTACGGACAGGTGGTGGGATATTATGTGTACATCTAAGATTCTCGGGTTCCACAAAAGACAAGAAATATCTTGTCGTACAGAGCTCCTCAAGAAGGGATTCACAGCACGGAGACATTTTGTTGTTGAGAATGTACAGTGCTGAGATCGTGACGTTAGTCTCTTCGTAATAGTAGGATGTCACGTCACTGGAGACAGAACACGCCCATTGACGTGCCCAAGAACCATATCAAACTAAACAGTACTACATGTTTAACGTACCCTTAAGCATTCAATCCTTTCTATTTATTGTTTGGGGAGATTTCTTAGAATTTTTCTTTCAGACTGGTTAACCGACAGGTGACTACATGAGAAACTGTTAGTCGCTCAGCTCTTCTGTTCCCTGGTAACAGATCAATTCATGCCGTGACTGCCTCGGCTGTGCTGCTGCATTGGTTCCTGTCTAGTGCTTTGTTCTTCCTGCGCATGTTCCCTAGAAATTCTATATCTCGTTCTCTACCGTCTAACCGTCCCATTGAAGGTCTGTATCACTTCCTCTTGCTTCATGCTTTCAAAAAGTTAGTTTTGCTAACGGGATCCATGTTTCTTTTGTCTTAAATTGTGTCCCAGGCATCTTTTTCTTCTGCCTTTACCGGTTTCATTATCTTTGGTTCCTTACATAACCAGTAAAGTTCCTGGTTATACCTGATAGGCCATATACCGTTGGCATTAATCAGGCCGTACGTATGACTTGGAACACTTTCTTAGCTAGTCAAGATATTCTCTGACTTTTATGGAAGCCGTGGATTTATGTCCTTGTTCTCAGAAACTGGCCACTTGACCGTATCCTCAAGTCTGCTTCCTGACACTGGGACCAAAAATGTAGAAAAGTCTCATGATCGATTTTCTTGTACCCCTACTAACATTTATAATTCTTGGAAACGCCATTACAAGACCTCGACTTTAACGCCTGTTCATTACAGTGTTAGCTTTATCAACCTTTGGAACGCCGTGATGAAGGGAAAAAGATAAACCTTCGGTTAATCAATGGCGAAACTCTCCGCCGCTGTGATTTCTAGGGTTTTGTGTGGCCTAGTTCTGGAGGCAACTTCGCCTGTTGTAGGTATACAATAACAGAAGCCAGTTGTTGCAGAGACAAGGACGTTGTGAAATGTGTTCATCTAACATTGGATCCGCCGTCATGGTCTACTTAACATTTATTGTTAATACCCTGATATTAAGTACGGGCCGGAACCCCAAATCGCTCTATCTCCCATGTCGTCAACTCCCTCCAATCCTGCACGTCGTCTGTATTGTCTCTCACGGCAGGCTGTCGCCGCAAAATTTGTTACATGCGCCTCGAATTGCGTAGTGGATTGCGTCGCCCGATTACGAAACACCGCAGAATAGTGCCATAGTGACGTAGATGGCTCGAAGATTATTTAACGATACTCTTATCAAGTTCTGAAATAGTTTATCGCCGGACGTTAATTAACAGTGATGGAAAGACGGTGTTATTTGGTGAACTGTGAGGGTTGGAGATTAAGCGGTCATGGTTTTTTTTTTAAAGTAGGGGTGGACACGTTTTTCAAGAATCTAGTTGCCATTTCAAAATTAGAGGCGCCGCAAGGACGATATGAGGCAAGTCATGTACTGAGGACACACATATATATATTAGGCGCCGCCTTAAAAAATTTAGTCGTCCAGGCGACGTGATGTACACCCCTGTTTGAGAGGCATTTACCGGAATGTGCTTGAGGTAATTGAGGAAGTGACGTAAATGTTCAGCCATGATATTAGGTTTCCTGGGTGAAAATCTAGGTAATTTCCACAGTAGTAAAACTTGGAAAATTTGCCGCTAGAGCCAGTTTGCCCAGTGAGTTTTATTTAACGTACGTGGTATTGTTGAAGGATAATGCAGGACAAACTTTTAACAGGCTGCCCTAGATAAACATAATCTGTATTATATTGCAATTATATTGTCCACACCCAGTCCTTATATCGTTTTTATGGGACTCTGTAAGTAATATATAAATTTGGACATGCACACTTCATGAGGGAGTATGGTGGATTGGCAGTGAAGCTCCACTCATTCTTAAGCTCCTCTCTAGAAGGAATGAGTGAATCGTCTGCTGTACGTCCCGGCCACTTTACCTCCAGGGAAACTGTCCACAGTGTGCAGCCGGTATAAACTCTCTGGAGAACAGGTAATTCCTTCTTTGTGCCCGAAAAAGAAACGTTGATTCGTCGATTGGCCAACCTGTAGCGTAGTCTCTGTACCGCTGTTATATCCCGGCGTTTCTGTACGTAAAATATTCTGTACGATATCAAATCAATATTTCAGAACACACAAACCAGCATCGGGTCTGTTGTCAAAATATCCGAACAGAGATAATAATTCTTGCTTGTCTTTCACTTTACGCTATAATTTTGTTAGTGCCATCCAAAATAAACAACTCGGGTGGGTGTAGAATTTATTTTGGTTTTGATAGTCTTTAATGTAACGCTGAATAGTCGTGTAGCTGAATATCCCCTACGCATCTGCGCTGTGCCATACCGTACAAAACCACGCGGTGTACTCGATATTTTTATCACTGTACACATATTTATTCTGAATTGCATTTTCTTCGACACAGGACACAAGACGTTCTGTTTGAGTCGTTACCATAGGCATCTTGGTCGAATTTTTGGCGTGGAGGTCTTCATATCATTATGTCTCGATAGATCACTGAAATCGGTTACGTTGGATTCCTGCGGAACCCAGTCGAACGTAAATAATAATCCTAGTACTTGATTTTGTGCTGCCATAAACTGTTTTTTTTTTTACTAAACTGAATAGGGTTTATGTGTGCATACTTAAAGAAGTAAGCGACACATCTGCCTTTGTGTCAGACCGTTGTATTATAAAATTGATCTTCGTTTCTCCTAATGCCATCTTCGGCTTTACAGAGAACAGTATTTTTGTCACCCTGAACTTGATTCCGATGCACACTGAAAAGCCTTTTATGTTCTGTTACATGTCACTGTGCATGTGGCCTTATTGTACAGTCTGCTTCCAACATATCTGAAACGTATCCTTTTGATCATTTATAGTTTATTTGAAGACGCATGTAGTATCTCATTTTGGGCCTTTGTATCGTCGAATGATGGGGGACTGAGGATTTTGGAAGGATGTGAAAGTGATTGTAGCTTAATTTGAGACATTATTGTGACAGCTGCCTGGAGATACTGAGGAAATCCGCCAGGAGAACTCATTGAGTAGGCCTGTAGCCTGTCTGTGGCCTGAGATTTGTATCCGATAGCAGATGGTGATCAGTCTACGGGCGGGATGATAGAGGCAGGGAACCCTCTTCAAAACATCAGGACCGGATCTGGGGTCCTATTCAATGGCTCTTTTCTGGGGACCAAACGGCTGAGGCCTGAAATTAACCAGACACTTTTGTCTAGTGTCGAGATTAAGAATGCGAGGAATTATACCTCCACTCTCTTGTATGCCTACATGGCCTGATGCATAGAGGCAGCTTGTATACGTCCCGAATACGAAGTAGTACAGTGTTGTGTGCGTAATTGTGTATAATAATTTTTTTTTGCAGCGTGCATTGTGATACAATTTTGCAACATAAACCCACGAAATGCAAATTTTTCAAATTAATACTTTAATTCGAACCTCATGGGTTCATCATTAGGTAGACAGCTTGTACATGCACTTTTGTATGGCATGTTGTTCATACATTTTTGTAAGCAGTCTAGCAGGTGGATACACACACACACACACTTCCACCTGCTAGGCTACTTACACAAATGCATGAAAAACATACCGTACAAAACTGCATGTACAAACTGTCTTCCTAATGATGAACCCATGATGTTCGAAACATGTAAAAGAAGTCAAAAATCGAATTAATTTGAAAAGTATTTATAATCAATTTGACCTTTTCATGACCCCTTTACTTATTTTGATTTCGATTGTGTCATTTCCTTTCCTTTTTTGCATGTTTCTTCTAGCGGTCTGGGTTCCCTTACAATCGAAATTTCTGCGACATTATGTACGACACAATAGCAAACGAAGGGTACAAATCGTAAACTCCCACTTTATGAGGTTCTCTTTGTTGCTAATTAATTTTACTTTGCGTGTGACTAAATATAGGTCTTCTGCCAAGCTCTTTGCTTTTAAATTAATTTTCAGTTTAAAATATCGCATGAATTCTAAAACGTAGACATAATAGGTTCTTCTAGCGGAATGAAGCAAAGAACACTGCCAAAACAACTCGTAACGTATGAAGTGTTCCACTATAGTTTGCATTTTCGGTATTGTTTCTCCTTCAGTTTTATAGTTTCGTGACTAAGAATAGCTGTCGGCAGACGGCATACGCTGAACAGCACATTGTTACAGGCAAACAGCGACAAAAGGGAATCCCCTATTCAGGAGTTCATTTGCGATACATACCTTGTAAAAGCGTGTTTCTCAAACATAACCTCTGGTATGGACAGGTTCATTACTGATTCAATACTGGCGTTGGTCTTGAGCTACAGTCTCCTTTGTGAAGCGAGTTAGCAGCCGCCGGCTGTGTACGAGGCCACATGAACACTAACAGGAACACACATTTTAATGATACTTCCAAATTGATAATTCCAGGAATCCATTTCTGTTTAGACGACCAGAAAATGATATATTTATTAAGCAGCAGACCACGATTAATTTTAAACTGATGTGTGGAAAGAACACGCGAATGGGTGAGTGGAAAAATTGTCCATCTTTTGAGTATTACAGATCTAGAAGAGGAACTGTTCCCCGTTTAAGTGTTACATCCAACCAGTCAGAGATAAACAGGGCACAGGACAAACTGGCATCATATTCTTAATTTGTACTCATTATCTGTATTATTGTTTTAAGAATATATAATGTACATAGTTATCAGTATTCGATACCATAAATAAATATTGAACATAACAGGGTGCCGTTGCTGGACTTCAGGCTTCCGACCGTAGCGTCAATGAGATCATTGATCTTCTGTAATATTACGCAGCGTAGATTGATAGTTACCGACGTTTCGAGACAACCTATCAGTCCCACCTTCATGGGTCGAGCTTGGAAGCTTGAGCGTTGAAGATGGGACCGATATGTTGTCCCGAAACGCCGGTAACTAACTACCAATCTACGCTGCGCAAGATCCCAGAACGGCGAAGATCTCAGTTTACTTTTTGTTTTTCTGTATTGACTAGCTATCCTGCTTAATTTTCAGAGGTTTTACTTTAGATTTTTGCGAGTGTAATCAAGAAACATGTATTTCACCATGTGTCTGAAAGTGCTGTGTTGAGTGGAGGCGAAATGTGGCCAGTGACTGAAAAGACGATTGAAGTTAAGCTGGCGAATTCGATTATTTGTGGGAATATAAGAAGAACAGGAGAAATTTAACGAGAAATGAAAGACTGGCGGGGAGCTAATGGATATTTAGTCATCAGTTGTAAGGAATGTAGAATAAAAGGCGCTGAGATGGTGTGGCCATATTGAACGGACAAAGGAGAATATTTTACCGGAGAACGTATGGAATTGCTTCACTGTTGTGGGGGTTGGGGTTGGGAGATAGGCATGTAAGTGGTAGACTTGTTAAGTTCATTATAGAAGGTCGAGGTTTGGCAGAAGGAAAGGGGAGAACAGATTACTCAGAAAACCGAACGAGACAAACCAATGAAGAGATAAGGCGAAGAAAATTGCAGAGAAATATAGCAATCAGTTTCATTTCTTGCCTGGGCTTCGCATGTATAACTGAAACCCTTTGTGTTTTACCGCACAGAAATCATGATGTTTGCTTCGTGCCGACTGTCGTAAACTTTCACATACTGTATAAATACACACAAACTAATATATTCACACGTTTTACGTTTTTTGAACCGTACGTTGTCGTATACTTACTTACTTACTTACTTACTCCATAGTGCAGAGTCCTTCTTGAGAAGCTAACTGGTTTGCAGCCAGTCAAGAGATTCCCCGCATTTCACGGAACCCGAAGGTTCATTACCGCACTCACAAGCGTCCGCCAACTGTCTCTATCCTGGGCCAGCCCAATCAAGGCCATACACCCATATCCCACCTCCTGGAGATCCATCCTAATATTATCCACCCATCTACGCCTAGGTCTCCCCAGTGGGCTCCTTCCCTCCGGTTTCCCCACCAAGACCCTATACACCCCCCTCTCCTCACCCATAC
>Ga0131853_10025676_pt1 | contig 10612 bp, 6 predicted proteins | sample TergutLab28metaG_FD_92764 | JGI IMG/M metagenome (GOLD analysis project Ga0131853, IMG submission 92764) | Labiotermes labralis P1 segment gut microbial communities from Petit-Saut dam, French Guiana - Lab288 P1 (version 2) (version 2) | ecosystem: Host-associated > Arthropoda: Insects >... | reverse complement strand
GAAAGACCCGGTACCCATTTTACAGGAGGCTGGGTGGGCCCCAGGGCCGGTCTGGACGGGCGGAAAATCTCGTCCTCACCGGGATTCGATCCCGGACCGTCCAGCCCGTAGTCAGTCGCTATATCGACTGAGCCACCCGGCCCATAACGACTCAAATTACTTTATTAAAAATAATGCTGCCGTTTGAATGAAATTTTTTTTTTTAATTACAGAAATGCGATACCTATCTATGCCTTATATTGAAACCCCTAGCCTTAGTACGGGTTTGACTCGCTCGGAAAACCACGTTGTACACTAACCGTGGAAACTGGTATGTGAATTACGCACAAACCACCGCATTTCTGTAGGGCAGATTGTTTACAGAACCTCGTGATGTATTTCCGTTGCTGAGGACATTTAATGCCTGACACTTCAAAGGCATAAATCAGTCTTTTGAACCCGCGCAATGTTTATAATTCTCAACATAAGAAACAACCCTACCGAACGTAACAAACAAATCGTGAAGCTTTCCGTTCCGCAAATTTTTTGTACAGGAATTATATCTTTAATATATCAAATAAATGCATACAAACAGTTGGATATGTAGGTAGGTTTCACCCTTTTTATATATGCCACGAAGGCCCTTAGGATGAGTAGAGGTATAGCTCTACTCTTTCTAGGACCTCGGCACTAGATGGGGGTGGGGGGTCAGCCCCACGCCCCGGCCGTCTCTACCACCGAAAAAGACCCGGTACCCATTTTACAGGAGGCTGGGTGGGCTCCAGAACCGGTCTGGACAGGTGGAAAATCTCGTTCCCACCGGGATTCGATCCCGGACCGTCCGGCCCGTAGTCAGTCTCTATACTGACTGAGCTACCCGGCCCACACATTATTATTTATCAGATCTCTCCGACATGTTTCAGCACATACTGCACCATTCTCGCAACATCACGACACACACACCAAGACACAGGAGCGGCACAACAACAGAATAAGTTGTCTTCTCAGGATAACCACACAACGGACCCCAACACAGCTGGAGCAGAAAAGGAACATACATTGCCACGACACCTTGTAATAAAATTAGCAGTTTCCGTTCTCTACCAACACGTGTCAACAAATTTTAGGCAAGTTTCTTTAACAACTTAAATAACTGTTAAGACAAAGCAAGTGGGCCGAGATAGCGTAATCAGTATAACGGCGCGCTACGGGATGGACGGCCTGGGGATCGAATCCCGGTGTGGGCTACATTTTCCGCACCTGTCCAGACCGGCCCTGGGGCCCACCCAGTCTCCTATACAATAGGTACCGGGTCTTTCCCGGGGGTAAAGCGGCCAAAGTTAAAGAAAGAGCAGAGCTCTATCTCTACTCCTTCTCTGGGACTTCGTGGCTTATTCTGAGGTAAATTTTACGTTTCTACCTTTACCTTTAAGACATAACAAAGAGCCAAATGTTGTTCTAATAATTATAAATAACGTTGTAACACCCACATATGATACACCTTATGCTCTGTAACCAATGTAACAAAATAACAATAAGCAGACAGTTGTGAGAGTGTGACAAGTGTTAACCCTGAAGATCATGCAGTATGCACCTAAACATCTAAGAAGGATATGACAAATGCTAATGTAACTTATATCCAACTGCATGTGTGTATTGAGTTGCTATATTAAAGGTATAATTACTGTACCAAACTAAATTTATCGATAGCGTTATGCTGTACACCCACCTCCAATTGAAATACTGCAGTTCTATTTATTTTCAGTACACTGACCGACAAAATGTTAACATTCGCACTGAGGTTTCAAATACGGAGTTCCTGATTATCTCGTAGAAAAATCTGTGTCTCTACGTTGCTATTGACCAAAATATTTTTTTTATCTTAGTCTTCCCATTGTATTTGTGTAAGTCACAAGCCAATTAATATTACCAGCCAGCATCACGCAGCGAGGCACAGGTCACACACCCGCAGTAGGGCACTCTCAGCAACATACGCTCACATAATACGACATGCTGCCACAGCACTCTGTTAATACAATGAAGTTAATCAGTGACTATTTTTAATTGTGACTTTAGCAAGGAAAGTGTAGCTCCCTGAGGATGATCTTAAGATCGAAACATGTCGGAGCAATTTTAGTGTTTTAATGTGAAACTTTTATATATGTGCATCAGTTGGTATAATAATTAAATAATTCGACGATATGGACGGAGCAACAATAAGGATAATATTACCATATTATAGAATAAAATGTGGCTACATGTAACGACCAATTGCACTGTGTAACAGACTGAGATCTCATTCTAACCTAAAATTAAATTTGCAATTGTAATCTTCATGTTTCCACCGAGCATCGATGGTAATTAAACACTTCATTACCCAACTAATGCACACTATATAATTTGTAGCTACAATTAAAATTATAAAATATTTAAAAGTGCTCCAATATGTTTCGGATCACAGAGGATCCATCATCAGGGAGCCTTGTACAATGCTTGGCTAAAAATTATAAGAGTGGTTCTATCGGGTCCGTTGACATGGACATGGTCGGTGTTATGGCAGCATATCCTGACCCCTTGTGCGTGTGCATAGTTTACTGTATAGGAAGGCACTGCAGTGCCTTCCTATACAGTGAACGTCTGACAAATCCTCCTACTTAACCCGTAACTGTATATAAGCCGTGTTCTTAACGTTAAAATCTCTGCACTTTGCCCATACAGTATATTTATAAATTTTATACAATTTTCAGAACAAAAAAGACCAGTGCCCTATACAGCTTTCAACGAATGCTGTGTGTAAAGGAGGCTGCTAATGTTTGCTGCGAGGTTTGAATTGAAGGTTTGAACATTTGCTATTTGAAATTCATGCTTTGGGGCAGGGTTGGCCAACTTCAACCCATACGAGGACCATAAAATCGTAAGGATTCGGCAGGGGGCCGCATTTTAGTTTACATATAACAAAAGGAGAGGAATTTAATGAAATATAATTAGAATGCTTACTGTCTGCGTTATTAAACGTGATGAGGTTTAGTCACCTAACATTTTCTCTGCTAGTAAAGTCTGTAGACATATTGTATTACGTTTGTGGTACTGTATTTTTGAAACTATTCAGCTGACTGAAGGCCGCAAATACTTTCCTCGAGGGCTGCATGTTTATCAGCCCTGCCTAAGGGGAGGAAGGAATACTGGAGACAGTTTTTTTCCGGGCAAGAATAGCCGAAGCCCTGACTAATAGCTTTCACCTTTATCGCCATAGCGCGGGAGTAAAATATTAAAATATATATATAACACAGATATTTACTGCATAGTATTGACTTTTAGTACGTGACACCGTGTAGTTCAGTACATACAAATCAATCTTTCGGATGGACATGCCGCCGTCACGTTCAAGTAAAAGAGTTAAGGGCGCAGAAAGACGTTGGGCGATGTTCAGAACGGAGAACAAGGAATGTGGCTCAGAAAGAAACGATGGGATTGATGTAACTTAACGGGAAACTGAGGCGTCTATAAGGGCCGTGCTGGAAGACGAAGAGATGTAGAAGGTAAGGAGTAAGTACGGAAGGTGAAAAAAAAAATAAAAGAAAATTAATACGTATAGCGAAATAAGTAAGGTAAACTGATAAAAACAGAATTAAATTAAAACTGGAAAGTTTATCGCCAAGGGCAGCACATCTCACACAGACATTTACTAATTAACTTGTTATGTTCCATTTTTTTTTTCCACCTCTTCTCCATTTAATTTCCATTCCAAGCATACTTTCCTTCACAGTGCTGTTTATTTCTCTTACAAAAAGTAAGATGCAAGATGCCCCATTTTTTGGCACACAGTAAGTGTTTTAGTTACATCTACAAAAGTACCCCTCTTCTTCAATCTTACAGCAGTATAGCGGGACATAAAGAAACATACTTAAATCCTGGATTCTCTACAGAAATGCCACTCGTCTTGTCTTAAGTTTTACATCAAAACAACGGTATACGACAAAATGCGTTTCTACTTTATGCTGTTTTATGCGGTGCCAAACAACGATTTATTCTACCTACTCATTTAATAGAAATGTCTTCACGTCTTACAGCAAAAGACTGTCGTAATAATCGAAAATGCTCTGGCAAAGGCATGGCGGGTAGGTGGTCAACGCCACGCCCCGGCCGCTTTACCCCCGAAAAAAGAGACGCGGTACCCACCGTACAGGAGGCTGGGTGGGCCCCACTGCCGGTCTGGACGGGTGTGGAAAATCTCGCCTGTACCGGTATTCGATCTCCGGACCGTCCATTCCGTAGCGAGTCGCTACAACGACTACGCTACCCCGGCCAACAAAATCTCTAGCACCTATCTGGATTCGATCCCCGGACAGTCCATTCCGTAGCGAGTCGCTACACCGACTACGCTATCCCGGCCCACAAAATCTCTGGCCCCTACCGGCATTCGATCCCCGGAGCGTCCAACACGTAGTCTAGTCGATACACCAACTACGCTACCCTGGCCGCCAACGGTTACCCCTCTATACAATACGTGCAAATACTTATGAACACATAGTGAGTGTACACAGTACTCGTAAATACAGCACAAAGTTACATACTTCTGTAGTCTTACCAGGCTGAGATAGCGAGTGCACAGTGGGTACAGTGAATCGGCTACGGGCTCGGCGACCGAGCAACCGGGAGTCGATTCCCGGCAACGAACCTCCTATTCAATGGGAATCGAGAGCTCTTTTCACGTGGGTAAAGCGTCAGGGGTGACGTGAAGAATGGCTGGAGTTACATCTCCACCCTCCCATGCCTTAATGACCTTCGCAGCGGTTTGTAATTTCCCGCAGCAGCATGACTCCCTCGCTTATCAGGCTATGGAAAGACCGCAAGACGAACCTGTGCAGTCTCACATTCACTGCCAATGTGTACGTGTCTAGTTTGCACTTTGTTTATCCTACTGACGTCACACCAACAGCGCAGTGTCTAAAATTGGAAAACTTTAAGGTCCATTGCTACTCGCGTTTCTAGAAGTGTTTAATGCTCGAAGAGCACGACACTAGTCCTTGTACCACGCACATGCAGTACACCGCCGGATGATATCTGCTTGCAATTTAGAGTTATGGTGGTGTAAAGAGCGAAGTACGTGGTTTATTTGCCGTGGATTAGAGTCAAGATAACGAGATCCCTTTTACAGTCATTCGTCACACCCATGACGCAGAATTTTTCAATTTACTATTCTAAGAAAACAAGAAGTCCTGAGAAGGGTTTACGAAACCTGTAGCTTGAAATGTCTGAGTAATATGAATAGGCCAGGAAGTGGCCATTGTGCATTATATAATTACATATTTCTTTGTGAGTACGTTAAATTAGTGCCACATAACACACAGACTTCGCACCATCGCCATGTTTTTAACTGTAAACATAAACATTTTATACAGTTTCTTATGTGAAAAAAATTTATAGACGTGTTCATGCACTCTTCACTCGAACTTCCGAAATTTTGCACGATTACTTCGAATCTTCGTTTCCCGCCATAAAGCTAATTAGCTAAACATTTCTTTTGGCCGCCATGTTGTTATTTGTTTTGGATGCCATTTTGTTCTGTTGTCTGTGAACAAAGGGACAATTTTTTAAGAGATCGATAACTTTTTATGAGTTACCAGGTAACCAACCAACACACAAGAACACAATCAATCAAAGCAGTGACTGTACTTGTTTCCTGATTAACGGATCAGTAAAACCGCAGTGGGGTTTTCGAAGTGAGGTATCATCTTCACACGGTGCACTAGAAATAACAGCCGACAAGTATAATTATTCTGAAAGGACATAAATGCGTGTAACTATAATGTAAGTCTTAGGAATTAACCTTTTGGCGCCGGAATTATTTTTTTTTATTTTAGCACATCCTGTATATAAAATGTGAATAATGCATGAACCAAATTTGTTAGAATTATGAAATAAACTGGATTTTGAAGGGAAAAAACCGGAGAGTATATGCCATGTTTAAAATATTGAGTACCTATATTTGTTGAATAAATATATAAAATGCAACTTTAGAGGTTAGCGGTGCGGTACGACCACTATAGTTGACATTAGGCGTCAAAAGGTTAACCAACTTAATGCACAAATTATTGTTTTACAATAAGTTTATTTCATGCCTCTACATGTTTCGAGCACTATGTGCTCATCATCAGGAGTTCAAAACTGTATTATACAGTATCTGGTATCATCACACCTGTAGGTGGCCGTACCGTGCACCTGTGCACGGAACGGCCACCTACAGGTGAGGGACAGTGTGCGAGTCGCACAATTTCCCACATCCCGGACGCATAGCCTGCTGCCCTGCACCTGACCGCCGACCACCATATGCGGCAATAACAGAAGTATAGTCTCGAGCTCCTGATGATGGGCATATAAATGCCCGAAACATTTTGAGCAGATTATAAGTGCAATAAAGCATTCAGTAGCATCTAATTGGTTTTCTTCTCTACGCTTACACCACGAAGGTGTCTGGAGAGTAGAAATATAGGCCTACTTCCGGTCATTTTTAGCCTTAACCTAGCACCAAGTGGATGTGAAGTAAAAGTGTACGACTCGGGCGACTTATTCCCATAGAAAGAGCTGCTTGTGCCACCGGACAAGTAGTCGGTGCGGGTCCAGGCCCTGTGCGGAGACAAAATGTCTCTTTCACCTGCCAGTAATGGAAACACGATTCCTCGATCGTCCTGAGTGTTGCCTAATCACGACACTGAATTAACTGTCTAGGTACAATTTAAGTACAATGTACGTGGTAGCTTCAAAATGTTCCGGAAAAATCTTTATTTCTGAGGAATACAAAGCAGTACAACAATTTAAGTCATATTTATTTCAAAATGGTCCTCTTGTGCAACTATATAATACTGTCAGCGACTGTAAGGGTGTTGGAAACATTTCTGTAAGTCTTTCTCTGATAGGCTTTTCAAATCTGCCGTCGTATTATTAATGACATCAGTAGCACCACAAAAACTCCATCCTTTCAATGTTGATTTCAGTTAAGGGAACAGGTAAAAATCACCTGGAGCTAAGTCAGGAGTGCATGGGGGATGCTCCAGTTTCGTCATATTTTTCTTTGCTAAGAAATCCTTGAACAAAACCGGGCGGTGTGCTGGAGCATTGTCGTAAAGTAGAAACCAATTGTTGGTCCTCCATTTTTCGGGCCGTTTCCTTCTTACCGCATCCCTAAGGCGAAGAAGGATGTCAATACACATTTCCTTATTTACAGTTTCACTATTTCCTGTAAATTATACCATCGCATTCCGGAAACTTTGTGTAGCTACTACGTACATACCACCTTCGGGGCCTAAGCGTAAAATTTTGTAGGTTTTAAAACAATTTCTTTCTAATTACAACAATCTACCCAAAGGTTTGAGTTCCTTAGTGCACCAGCATGCAAAATTCTACGTACGTTGGTGTCTTCCGGTAAAAAAAAATTAGATTTCAAAGCCTGCCGAAATTCGGTAAGTCATAATATTTTCCGCGTTTGCTATCCTTTAGCTTTCTGTACTTCCCTCCTTCCAGATTAAATTACCATTCTTTTCAATCTTTTTTTGCACTTTTCTTCGTAATTCTCATTGCGTTGTATTAAAGCAGTGAATGTAGTGACAGTTTTATTCTTCAGATGGCACCGTGTCTAAAACAAAACATCTGCCTGCTCATGTTTGTGAAACCCGTGTTTCATAAGCAGCACAATATAAACACACAGATGACACACATAAGTGACCATAAACTGTCTCCTTTTTCACTTGGAAGTAGCTTCGCATGCGAATAAGGCCGGCTGAAACAGAAGAGGAGGAAGTAAGATAAAAACGCAGAGAAGGTATGAGAAAAATTAAGAGAGAAGAGGAGAACATGAAAACACATAAAAGAAAAGCGTTTCATACTTCTGCATGTCATCTTTATGTAAGTATTTTGCTGTATGCCATCATTCCTTGCTTGATTCTGAACCGGTTATATAACTAAATTCCTAAGCAACCCATAATCCTAAAAGTATGTGTCCCTGGCGAAGGCCTCCTATCGACCTTTCCGGTATCCAGAAAATATGTATATCCCTGCGATCAGGATATTCATAACGCGGGTTCTGCCTTCCCCAGAAACTGCGATGATGATGACCTACAGTAGCATGATCCGTGATATCTGGCATGCTCGAGATGTGCAAAGCACAAGCCTCTGCAAAAGTGAGAACTTGAACCTGCACAAACTCCGACGACAGATTTAAGATATTCCCCTCCGTAACAGAAGCCAGCGTCTTAGACCGAGATCGCTTGTGTCTGTACTTTAATTACTTACTGAGTTGTGGTTCGTTACATTAGACAAATTCTTGCCCACGTACAGAAGTCTTTTGCAGATCATACTCCCTTAAATGCATTCCTATTTACACTGGTCTACTCTCTCATTCTTTAGGGGACCGCGGTGGCACAGTGGTTAAGGTGCTATGCTACAAATCGGAAGGTCGTTGGCTCGATCCCAGCTGATGTCACTGTAATTTTTCATTGACATAAAATACCTCAGGTCGACTCAGCCTCTAACAGAAATGAGTACCAGGAGCATTTCCTAGGGATAATGTCGAACGTTGCGTAAGGCTGACAAACTTACCACCAACCTGTGTCGTTTTCATGAAATCTGGGAACCTTAATTTCCTGGAACCCTCTGGGCCACTCCAGGCCTGTAACGGACTGCTTTACCTTTTACTCTCTCATTCTTTATCCACAGTACTACCCGCACTCTAATGCTCCTGCCCTATCATTACAACTTTTCCTCTTCTTTCTCATAATCTTCTTCGATTTTCGTTCTATCTCCGGTAGCCTCCAGTACATACTACGTCTTGCTGACATTTTGTTCTCATTTGCATCTAATATTAAAGACTTTTCCAAACAGGTTTTGTAGAAAGACCAATTTCAATAGAAGACACGGTGGTTTTTTTTTAATCCAACGCCAAAAACAGGTTTCTGGGTTTATTAAGGTATACCGTTTACAATGTTTATCGCCATAGGACATACTGTAATTAAATGTCCTTTTCTGTTCCTAGCGTGCTAAAAACAGGCGTTTAATATAAATAAGAAAGAAAATACAGTCCCAATGGCGCAGCAAATTCTTCTGTCTCTAAGACACTGAAGCTCTGACAATATTGCCGGCGGTGATATGAAGCGAACTGTACTGTATGGAACCCATACACAGAACTAACAGCCTGTAGGTCACAGTTAAAACATAATCTTTTCTTTGACATAAGCAAGCAGAGACCTGCCCTGCTTGAAGTTTCAGTGGTCAGCCTTCGTGCTTTCAAGAAACTGTTCATACAGTAGTCCTGCACCAAATTAACCACGCCCTACTTCCCCAGCATCACCGTACATATTGGGAATGGAACAAGAAGGTTCAGAATCATTAACGGGCCTATTACTGGATGCGACCCTAAGTTAGGTGCATATAACACTAATCCTTGCCATGTATTTCCCTAACATCTGTATTTCCATCTCATCCTCTCTCTTCCAAGCGGTCGTTAAATCACTGCAGAACCTAGTTGTTATCGACTATCCCCATTCCTCTCCTCACAAATACTGTCAAAGTAATTTTCTATCAAATTCTCCCCCATGTCCGAAACGACATTGCATCGTTTGATTGTTCTCATGCTTGCCTGCTTCTCCTGATGATAATACAGAGCAGTGGTACATCCTGTTTGGGATGTCGTATCTACAGCATAGGTACAAAATACCTTCCCCTAGACCTGACTTTCAAATCAGTATCCGCCACTGGAACAGAGCATCGGTTGATTGATACAGTGGAAGGCCTAAATACTCGGAGGGAAACCTGTCCCAGTGCTACTTCATCCGCCACAAATGCCACATAGACTAGGCCAATATCGAACCCGAACCCCTGCTGCTAAGGCCACCGACTACACCGCATGAGCCATGGCACGGCCCTCGAACCCAAGTTCAGAAATTAATAAGTGTACACAAACATCCATTCCTACCTCAGCGGAAACAAGCTGTTTCAGTAGTGTAGAAGCCAGCCGTTCAGTGCTGTTTATGGAAATCATCCTCGTTTGTTCTTCAAATTATAAGAATGACTGTTGTCTGTGTTCAAACTTCAAACCCTTTTGATGTCCAAACCAGTAATAAGTGCAATATAAGTTACGGCGTGCTATAAGAGGCTCATCAAGATCATAGTAAAAGGCGAAGAAGAATACGAACGACCTTAAGGAGAAGAGAAGTTTCTGGAATTTGAAACAGGAAGCACTAGGTCGCATTCTGGAGAACTCGCTTTAGAAGAGGCTTTGAAGCAAGAGAGACTGCGCAATGAATAAGTTCCATATTTCTGGGTCATCATGTGAGACACATTAAGGACTCAGCGACAAAACATAGACACAGATGCTGTTGCGGCGTGATGCGACACAACGTATAATAAACTTACTTACTCCATGGTGCAGAGTCCTTCTTGAGAAGCTAACTGGTTTGCAGCTAGTCAAGAAATTCCCCGCATTTCACGGAACCCCAAGGTTCATTACCGTACTCAGAAGCGTCCGCCACCTGTCCCTATCCTGGGCCAACCCAATCCAGTCCACATACCCACATCCCACCTCCTGGAGATCCATCCTAATATTATCCACCCATCTACGTCTAGGTCTCCCCAGTGGTCT
>Ga0131853_10025675_pt1 | contig 10613 bp, 11 predicted proteins | sample TergutLab28metaG_FD_92764 | JGI IMG/M metagenome (GOLD analysis project Ga0131853, IMG submission 92764) | Labiotermes labralis P1 segment gut microbial communities from Petit-Saut dam, French Guiana - Lab288 P1 (version 2) (version 2) | ecosystem: Host-associated > Arthropoda: Insects >... | reverse complement strand
GATCACTCTTCCTATTCAGGAGGGAGCCCAGCATACGCATCCTTTGAGCAGTCTTCTTCCTGACCCAGTCGATGTGAGGCGACCAGGTAAGTCGTGTAACTAGGCTTACCCCAGATAATGATTAGTGTCGAACAATTCGATTGGTTCTCCGAAAATTGTTACTGGTCGGTGCTAGAAGAAGAGCCGTCCGCCATGCGCGGAGATTATCGCGGTGCTCTTAGAGATATTAATGGCGATTCTCAATTCACTCAACCACCGTTGAAATTCGTTGAGGTTAGACTGGCTGACAAAGAGAGTCGACTTGCGGGACGTGGCTATGATGGACGTGTCGTCCCCGTAGAGGGCCAACTGGACGTGGTGCGAGGGTGGGGCATGTCGTTGACATACAGACTGAAGAGGACACGGGAGATCAATCCCCCTGAGCTAACCAAGTTTGCCTGCCTCGACGGAATGACGTGGCTGTCTGGAAGGACGCTTCGAACGTCCGATCCCTGAGGTAGGATGAGAATGTATAGACTATGTAATTCACGAATTTCAGGTGCGTTAGTTTGTAGAGGAGGCCATCGATCCGGACGGTAAAGAAGGCTTTCGCCACGTCGAGGAAAACTGCTTTGGTGAGCCCCTTTCCGCCTATATTCCTGGTTATTTTTACAAACGGGCGGGGCAACTGCAAGGACGTGCTATGTCTGGGTCTGAACCCAAACTGCTCGTCTTGCATCAGTCCGCCTTCGTTTACTACATGTAAGATCCTAGCTAGTGGGGTATTTTCAAATAATTTACCAATCCTGTCCAAGAGAATAATGGGCCGATAGGAAGAGGGCAGTGCTGGACCCTTCCCCGGTTTAAGGATGGAGATCACTCGAGCATGCTTCCACGTTTGGGTAAAAAGATGAGTGCAGAGAAACGCGTTGAAAATACGGGCGAGGATGGAAACCGATCGCCTGGGAAGATGCTTCAATGCCCTGTTCGGTATACCGTTCGGACCTGGAGCTTTGCTGACCTTGAGACCCCTGATAGCTTCGTGAACCACCTCAGGGGTGGTTAACTGGGGTTCACTGGCAGGGCTTAAGAAGTAAGCCCTCAGCGGCGCATCAACCGTTTCAATATCGGCTGGGACTGAAGTATCGGTCGCCGTCTGAAACTGAGCCTCCAAATTTTCTGAAAGGGCTTCGGTTTTTTCAGAGTCTGAGAGAGCGATTTCCCTTGGTGTGACGACGAGGGGGATGGAGTAGAAACTATCATTACCCGCTTGGTTATTCACCACAGCTATTGTACTTCAGTATCGAGGGATTCGAGTTTAGTGCTCCACTGGTCGTTTCTCCAATCGTTGAGCCGTTGGGTCACCAACATCTGCAGGCAGTTGAACTCGGTTTTCAGATCGGGGTCCCTGGTGATCTGCCACTGCCTCCGCAGCCGGTATTTCAGGCTATCTCGTCCTACTTGCCGGGCGGTATCCGAGCCAGTGGGTCGTTAAGCGGGGCTATTCTTAGTAGTTGACGCCGCCGGAACCTTGAGAACGGCGACGGAAAATTTCTCGACGCATGTGTCGATTGTCAACTCATTGTGCAGTTCCGAATCGAACGGAATTAGTTCTTCCAACTGGTTTTTTAAGTTGCCCCATTTTGTGCGCGTAGAGTCAGCGAGAACCGGTGGGTGTTGAAAAGATGAATGACACAAATTGTCAATGAGAATTGGGAGGTGGTGCGGAACAGGAAGTCAGATACACCGGGAATGAGAGGATCTTGGCTATGACGATGTCGAGAATATCGAGAGTAACCGATGGGTTGTATGGGTAGGTGGTTGTGGACTCCGGTCCAAAGATCAGACAGGAGTTCTCGTCGGCATAATCACGTAGGAGATTCTCCGTCTCTTGTTCAGCCGCGAGTTCCAATCCACGTGTTTGGCGTTGAGGTCTTCGGGCATCAAGATCGGCAATCCCCGGCAAAAGAGGCGGTCTGGTCCGATCCGATCAGTGGGCGTGAAGGCGAAGAGTAAGCCGCAAAGATTAACACCGGTTTGCCGGCCAATGTGACTTGGATGGCAGTATCCTCCAAGTGGGTCAGGCCGGGAACGGGCACTGAGTAGTGGACTATACCACAACGGACCAAGATGGCTGTGCCGCCCCAGCTGTTGGTCTGTGTGTGCGGTGGCACACATAATTGGCAAGCCGAAATTCTTGACTAGGGTTGAGGAATATCTCAATTAAGAGACAAACATCGACACCGTTCTGGCTGCTAAAATGCTCTAATTCAAGCTTGCTGCCCCGCACTACGTCCGCATTCCAGCAGGCGAGGCGCAGGGCTTTACACCGCTCTTTGCTCATAGGGCGTGCTGTCATATTCAGCTACAAAAGAACTACGGTCTTCAGGACAGCGCAAGGGCGAACTGCCCCTTTGGGGAGGGAAGAGATGGACGTGCGGAGCCGGCGAGTCACCTCCACACAAGCATGGAAGGGAAGGTTACCGAGGAGATCTGAGATTTCCTCAAATGAGGAGGTGGGACTTTTGGTGGGGACCACCAAGCTCGGTTTTGTGGGTGTGGCGGCCGAGGTTTTCACACTCGCGGCTGCTTTATTCGTGGACTTAGCAGATGCCCGTTTAGGGGCCACTGTGGATATTAGCTCAGTTTCTTGAGACCTGGCCGGCTCCCTGGTGGCGGTCACTAGAGGCTACTCCTGTGCCAACGTGACCGGTTGAGGATGGGGATTAGTATGTGTTTGGTGGGTTCAATCGTGGTAGCCTTTACGACACGCCCACTTCGGACGACGTGATTCCACCCCTCGCCCAGGTCCACCTGCTCGGCAGAGGGACCGGCCCGCTGACGTTTAGGGGCGGTTCGTTGGCCTGTGGCGACACTCTTTCGGCTGAGTTCGGGCGCTTTGTTTGCAAAAGCCGCCTTCGCTTCCTTCTACTTCTCATAGCCACGGTATTTTGCTGTGTTGTTTCCCCGCAGCCACAGAACTGAGGCTGATCCCGCGGGTTACAGCATCCACCGGAGAGGAGGGAGCCACCAAAAGCGAAACACCACGGTGCGTATCCGCAGTTACGCTGCATGTGGCCGAAGCGCTGACAGCGCTTGCAAAGCGGTGGGTGTTTTGGAGCCACGTATGACTCCACCGAAACTCGCAAGCCGCAGAGTTCGGGGAACGATCCACTTTGGCACCTCGCGCCCTCTCGCCACTGATACAATGAAGTGGAGGGTGGTAGGGCCTTCCTTGACGGGGTCCGGATCGCTAAGCCCGAATCGCAGCTATGTGACTCCCTGAACACGGATGTTCAGGGATTCCGGCTCCTCTCTGACGACGCTCTCAGGCATACCCCTACCCAGGTTCTTCACCAGAAGTCGCGCACAGCTTCCTCTGGAAGTGTGAAGGTGTAGAATCTCAAGCCGTCTTTTCCATCAAGGGACCACAGCGCACTGACCGCGTCTATGAACCCGTCGGCGGTTTATAGGATGACCATCAACTTCTCGCCCTTTATTTGGGCCATCAGACCGCCAGGACAGAATGCCCGCAACCAGGCCAGGAAGGAACGGGTGTCACTAACACCCCAAATAATGATGGGCGTCTTGTTAGGATGCTCTCCTGCTTGTAGGCAGACGTTGGCCATTTGGGCGTTTGAAGTGGTGCCATCTGGCATGCCGCTTACAGTTCCGGACATGTCCTTAGACATGCGCCTATTGGTTGTTTCCATTGAGAAACCGGGTTCAGATGGGTCCTAATCCATGGCTGTGGGTTCAGTGGCCCACTTTGCTGGGACGTGGCGACTGGCCCGGGCAATACAGGCGCGTGTGTTGCCAATTCGTCGGATTGTCCGGCTTGCCGGCAGCAGCTTGGTCGCCCGTGACTGTTGAGTTCGCGGGAAGAGGCACGGACCTAGCGCCAGGTGCTGGGAGCCTGTTGGCGGGCTTCATCAAGTGTCCCGAGCTTGCTAGGTCGTTGGTTTTTCGCTTGCCCGCGAGGTGTTGGGAAGTTCTGGTCCCGCTTCCTGATATGGTGCTGCGTTTCCCAGGAGGCACCGCTGGCTTCTTCATCCGCGCCATTGCCAGCCTCACCTCCTTGAGAAGGGCCGGCGAAACCTGTAAAGTAGAAATGGCTTTCATAAAGGCTAACTCGTCCTAACTCAGCATGATGCTTCGGCAGGAGCATTCGAAATGTTTTCCTCTTACTACTCCTCTGTAGCTCTGCTGGAGACTAAATGCAAAAACCAGCTCAGTCAACAACCCTTTTCACCATTCAGACCAGGCAGGCAGGTAACATGATCCTTTAAATCTGTCACTCACTCCGCAGCTCACTCGAATGACATCACCGACTCGACTGACCTCAATCGAGTTACGGCTTTCTGCTGCCTTGCACAGTACGTTAGGTAGCGGTCGCTGCCTTGCAGCGCGATATCTCGGGCCGCACAAATCACAATCTTCATCGTCACGCAATGCTCCGCGTGTTTTTATCACGAAACAATTTACAGCTCTCTTTTCCGTCTCTTGACTTATGTTTGGCAGAAGTTAATTTGGATTAGTTTTAGAATATAATAACAGACAATGAATTATTCACTTTTTCCTTTACTCCTTCTTTACAAACTACAGCAGCTGAGCTCCTAAACTGTCACGTAAAATTAATATTACCGAAGATGTCAGTGTCGGAGTGGCCATCCCTCTAATGGCAATTTACAGACATGGAATAAGATACAAACACAATTTTTACTAGTATTTGAAAGTTGGATGTTAATATACAAATTGATGTTCGCTATTTGTAACAGCAAATGATAAGCATTAATTTTGTCCATGAGAAGAACAAAAGTTTCAGTTTCTATAAATAATGTTTATACGTAAATTTCACGGTAGATTTCTAGCAGTGAAAGACCTGAAGTTGGCAGCAGAGTTTTAGTGTCATCGTATTAATAACAAAGTCGCTCAAAAGTGAGAATAATTTTGTAAGTACGAGGGCTGTATTTAGCACTGAAAGGATTACAAGCACCCAGATTTGGAAAGGTGTTCTTCAGAATTCAGTAGTTTTAAAAAACAATAATTTTCGTAATTATATGCATCACACGTCAAATAATAATTTAGCATTTCATGTTACAATTATACACAGGCTGAATTCAGTGTCTTGAAAACTTAACGTCTCTACATAAAGAACGTGTTCAATATATTTCTGTTCCCCATAATGAATGAGGGTTAAGTTCAGAAATGAAGAAAAAAGATTTCATGACTGCTATTTTAGTTATTTAAAGAAACTGTGAATTACTAATTTTGTATGACACCAGAGTTAATTCAATGATCATTGAACACTGTTTGAGTGATACAGACAAAAATCGAAGTATTTAAATTTTGTCTCATTGCCATTTTATCAACCAAAATTCCCACCCGGTTTGGTCTGATATTGAACCCGGAAATCCACGATGACAGGCCTTACTACATAGCTGTGTTTTATAGGTACTAAAACAAGTCCCTCAGGTTAGTAGCTTCTGGCAGTAACAGAATAAACTGTACCTTCTATCATGCACGCCCTGCCTCGAAGATGGTGCCAGTGATGACAAGACCTAAGATAACATTGCTGAGTAGCACAGCTACTCTTTGTAACCATTAACAATACATGGAAAGGACAATACGAAATCTTAATATATCATTTCTTTTCAAAACAAGAATTACTTTACATTTAATACAAAAAATACAGTGTTGTCTGAACATCACAGCCTTCATAATAGTTCAAGGAAATCCTGATCCTCTAAGACACTTGTTGAAAGACCAGTCCAATAAGCGAAACCAGTCCGACTCTGAATGCATTTAGTTATATATTGCCATGCACAGTTATAACAGCAGTCAAGGTGCTATGAATAATGTTATAACAGATGTTTTATGAGTGTGAAAATTCATTATGTATTACAGTAATTATTTTTCTTGTCCATTGCTCTATTTCTGAACATTTTGATGATTTAATTATCTATTTTAAATTTGTTGGGCTACTAGAATTAGACGGCAGTTGTAGTAGTTATGAACAAAAAGAGTAACAATTTGGGTGAAAATCTTGAATCAGCCTTTCCAAACATTGGATATGTTGTTTAAAACTTTAACATATTTTATGAATTTAATAAAATGTCCTGTAATTTGTGCGCTTAATATAGAATATAGGATAAATGTAAAACCGTGTAATAAAAACAGATTTTGTTTACCACATACAGCTCGGTTGTACTCGTATCTGCATGTCCCCCCTGCTGCCATTCAATTGCCAGTCTGTCTAAAGACAGATCCACAGCCCCTTCCAAAGCCAGTTCCCCGCACAGTGCGATCTAGTGGTTCCTACTTCAATTTCCGGTACCGTCTCGTTTCCTTAAGCTCATCCACAAACTGCTTACGTCTTCTCATTAGTCTTCCCTTCCCTTCCCTTCTATCTTGTCTGTCAGTGACGTGTTTCAGAAGGCAGATCCTACATAATGTTTGTCAAATATATTCTGCCTTCCTTCTTGTTTTTTTTTTTTGTATACAGTATGTTCCTATCCTCCCTGTCTCTTTGAACTACTTATATATTTTTTCATACGATCAGTCCAACTGGTCTTCTGCATTCTTCTCATCACCAAATTTTTAGAAGTTTCAATGCGCTTTTTATACATTTTCCATAGCCTTCAATTTTCAGATCCACGACAAGCTACACCCCAAATCTAGCAGTTCTGTGCTTTCTTACCTCACTTTTGTAAATTAATGTCATTCTACAAATTGTGTAGCAGTTATCCGACGTTAAATATTAAGCGTTATAATTTCTTTTTTTTTACGGATTTCATTTTTAAGGGTTCCTTTACTAGCACTCGACCATATGTAATCAACTGGGCAGCCAACTGAGGGGACAAGATGAGTCTATTTTGAAGTGGCAGCAGGCCAAAAAAATACGGTGAATTTAGAAACGCTAATTACCTAAGGAGTTCATAAGGAAGCTTGTATAATCTCAAATCCATATTAGGCCCAGCAGTAATTTGTTGAATAACGACATGCCCTACACGGCCCGATGTTAAGAAACGTGCTGAAAGAAATTTGCACTTTGTCATTTTTTGCTATCTTTTACACAGGAAATGAAAACCTTCAAAATTTTATTGAAAACTCTGATTTCGGAGTTTCCAAGAAAATTTGGAACCAAAGTTTTTTTTTTAATCCTTACGAGAGGCTTGGGACGGAAAATCTGTGGACGTACAGATGAAAAGCGGGCCATATCATATGTGACCAATTTATTTTGTGTTTATTGCGTAAAATTAATCTGGAGAAAGCCACACCTAATAAAGTGACATAAACCACTACCACCTCCCCCAATTTTGCAGCGCCCAGCTGGAGGCTCGATGAATCATACTTACGTACACTAGACAGCAGTGCAGCCATTCTCAGTAGAAGCTAACAGGTAAAGATTTCTCGAAACAAGTCATGAGGACACAAAAGTTAGATGGCGTGTTGGGCTTCCATCCTTAGCTTGACATTCGGCACAGCCAGGACGGTACAGCTCTCAGCTCCACACACCGGCCGCAATTTATTCCTAAAAAAAATTCCTTGGTTCTTATTATTGTTTGAGACTAAGTGGACCATAGGGCCACTAGTTACGAAGAAGGTAGAGGTCACTTGAAAATTTCCAAAAACCTCCAGCGAATCGAACTCGGAACCTCCCTTCTTATGGCGCAATACCTCAACCAGCACTTCCATGAGAACAAGTTCGAATGAAAGCTGTATTTTTATCACAATTTATAACCAGTTATCTTATTGAATATAATTAATTGGAAATGGATTTGAAAAGTATTGGCATTAAACAGCTCCCATAGTCTGCTTATAACAGTAAAGTATAGACGAATAGAAAGCACCAGAAAAACATAATGAAGAAAATTCAAAATAAAACATTCGGTAACAAGTAAGACAAACCGACATAATTATCATAGTTAAGAGAACGGAAGCTTAAACAGAGAGCAACAACTGACGTGGAGAACTTGAAACCTACGAAAACAGCAGGAAAGAATTACAGATGAGATAATACACCGAACTTTACGCGAGAATCAAACTTTTCGGCCAGGTGCAACTATCTGGAAAAGGAAAATATCAGGCTTCGTAAAATTAAATATCCGGTTTTCACTTACTGGTTTTTTCTCGGTTTCAACCACGACTAGAAGCATCTGTACTGCATTAAGAAGCGACTGCGTGTTTGACCCCTGAATAAAAAGGAATGATATTCTCCGCTGCTGTAGTTGCTAAACTATTGACTTGTTTTCGGTGTGTCCATCACAACCAGAAGACACACCACATGAACAACCCCACCTTTTATAATCATATGCTCGAATTTCGGTACTCAACACAACAAATTCAAACATTTAAGAACCGAAACACCGCGGGCCATTTTGTGTCGTGTGGATTCATTAACAGAGAGGAGGACCGGCAGGTACAAGTGCCAGCAATCTGGTGTTATTTATTAGTACATTATTATAGGGGGTTCTTCCTCAAATTATAGAGGGTCATACTAGTGAGCCCTTATTAAATTGGAAGCATTGGGGGTCCAAGCGGAATGCCCGAGTTTCTGGAAATCGTGCAGGAAGGGTTCACGTTCAGTCAATAGACGGCAGAATTAATCGATTGTGCACCCGTTGCTATGCGGCGTCACAATGAAAATTTCTTAACGTGAAAATGGAATATTAATAATCATTACTCTGTTATGTTACTACAACAACTACTACTACTGTAACTATCACTATTACTATTCCTACTACTACTACTACTACTATAACTGCTACTACTACTACTACTACCAATACTACTACTGTAACTATCAGTATTACTATTCCTACTACTACTACTACTATAACTGCTACTACTACTACTACTACCAATACTACTACTGTAACTATCACTATTACTATTCCTACTACTACTACTACTATAACTGCTACTACTACTACTACTACCAATACTACTACTGTAACTATCACTATTACTATTCCTACTACTACTAATTACACTAATATTGTTACCGCTACTTCCGCTTTTCGTATGTGTACTGCTAAAAAGGCAGATTAGGAAACCACAAATCCTTTAAGGGAACTATGCTTTCATTTTAAAAAATTAAGTTAACCAATATATCAAATTTTGACGTTTTGCTGTCCGTGTATCTCAGTTTATTTATCTCAGTAATTAACCAAATTAATGCACAAAATTTTTGTTTTACAGTAAGTTCCTTTCATGTCTCTAAATGTTTCGAGCACATGTGCTCATCATCAGGTGGTCAAAATTGCATTACACAACCTCTGGTATCATCACACTGAAACAAGTGAGTGGTCTAAAATTACTAAAATACAATTCTGTAAATATGAGCAAATAATAGCAAAATGTATGTGTATATTTTTCAGGTGTGATTACTGTGTGTTACTTACTCTTGATATGTTATGTCATGTAGAGGTTACGTTTATACAGTTATTAAACTAAAATTACATAAAACAGATATTCCAATACGTCCAGTAATCAACAACAAAACAGCAACAGCATACAAATTAACAAGATACTTAACCAAGACATTAGACCAATACATTTCATTAAATAATAACTTCAACGTCACTAACTCCACCAAACTTGCAAATGATCTAACGAATCTAGAAATAAATGAAAACCATAGAATGATCTCTTTTGACATCAAACATCTCTGCGTCAATATAACCATAGACGAAACTCTAAACATAATAAAAAATAAATTATTACAAAACAACAACTTTCAAATAACATAGCAAAGGCTCTCATTGTTAAAAGTAATCCTATCACAGAATTATTTCATGTTCCAACAAAAAATCTACCAACCTGCACAGGGTATTTCTATGGGGTCACTTATTTCCAGCCTAATTGCCGAAATATACCTGCAGCATTATGAAGACGTGCATATAAAACAACTTCTGCATATGAAGAGCATAGCACTCTATGTACGATATGTAGATGACATATTAGTCACACACAACACAAAAATCAACTTGTACACCATCAACACATACAGGGTTTTACATAAGTCCCTCCGGGATTTCCGAACTCGACTGCGCAACAACCAAGAGAGACACGGCAGAAAGGAGCATATCAATATGTATAGAATCTCTCCAAGTTTTTTATTGTACTAAGGGCCTTGGCGTACTTGCAGGTTCCACCGCTAGAGGGTAGACGTGAAGAAAAATGGCGTTCATAGTGAATAAGAAAGCGTTCTGTGTCTTGGAATTTGCCAAAACTGAGTCAATTGTGACGGTGCAACGGAGGTTTCGGATCATGTACCGCACAGAACCACCTACAGACAAAACAATTCGTGAATGGTACATGAAATTCCAGCAGAGTGGCTGCCTGTGCGCTGCGAAACGAACAGGCCGTCCGGGCCATCGGCTGAGACTGTCGAACGTGTGCGAGAAACGTTTGTCAGGAGTCCTCAGAGGTCAACAACTCGCCCGAGCCGGGAATTGCAGATGTCTCAGTCAAGTGTTTGGCGCATTCAGCGCAAACGTCTTCGTGTAAAAGGATACCGGGTGCAGCTTTTGCAGGCGCTGAATCCCCAGGATCACAATCTTCGTTTACGCTTCTGCTTGGATTTCCAACAGCGGCTACGGGAAGACGGGTTTGCTGAGAAGCTGGTT
>Ga0131853_10025673_pt1 | contig 10613 bp, 5 predicted proteins | sample TergutLab28metaG_FD_92764 | JGI IMG/M metagenome (GOLD analysis project Ga0131853, IMG submission 92764) | Labiotermes labralis P1 segment gut microbial communities from Petit-Saut dam, French Guiana - Lab288 P1 (version 2) (version 2) | ecosystem: Host-associated > Arthropoda: Insects >... | reverse complement strand
GGCACTATAAGCACGTTCCGCGTATTTCTCCCTGCTGTAATGGTCACCCCCACAACATCCATTGCACACTAGCCTACAAATTACAAAGCTGCTCATTACGCAATATTCTACATCCTCTTGTCACCCCCCACTCCACAGCCCTCTGTTCTCAAACACATGTACCGCCCTACCGTAACCGTGGAAAGACCTGTTTTATATTGACACAAGAAAACATGGAATATTAGTGCCTTTGGAATTTTACCTTCAGGCTCTTAAATCGATGGCAGGAAAACAGAAGGTTCCAAACCGAAATGTAGCGACACCTGATTTATTTAATTTCCTCTGGACTTCGTGGATGGAATGTTTTGCTTGTAGATTTAGTTCCAAGATATCAGACGTCTGTTACGTTTTGGAAGGAATCAAGTAAAGTGAAGGTACATTTCACCCTCCAACCTGCAACGAAGGCATAAGGCGGGAGTAAAGGTACAGCTGTATTTCTTCTTTGACCTTGGCACTATACGGCACTAGGTGGTTAAGGCCACGGACCGGCCGCTGTACCCCCGGGAATGACCCGGTACCCATTGTATTGGAGGCTGGGTGGGCCCACGCCGTGTTTAGACTCGTGCGGGAAGTCTCGCCACCCACCGGGGTTCGATCAGCGGACAAGTTCACGTACATTTACTTTATTATTTCATCGTGTATTCGAACGAAAATTCACAAACTTTTACTAATTTTTTCTAACATAATTACTAATACATAACGACTTTAACATGCTTTCAAAAATAAACTTATTTCTGACAATTAAATTAAAAATGCCAAAAAAAAACACCGGAATCAAAAAGTTGTATTTAACTCCCCTTCCTTCTGATTCTATCAGAAATTTCTAATAGTATGTTCTGAAACGAAGTGAATTCGTTGGTGGAAGAAAGATAATAGATGCATAACATTTGTTGAAAGACAATGATGCCTGTAGGTTATGCATGTGAGAAAAGGGATATGGTTTTAACTTCGGTCAATAACCCTTGAGACACAGTTATTATGGTGTGACTCAGTGCAGTCTGGTGGATAAACACAGATGTTTCGTGAGCAGTTGATTCTTACAGGTTTACGGTTAACAATGGAGACAAGAGGGTCCATCGAAATGTCGGCACAGCTCTCTCAGTCAACATGACTTTACCTGCTTATTACTTACTCCATGGAGCACAGTCCTTCTTGAGAAGCTAACTGGTTCTCAGCTATTCAAGAAATTCCCAGAATTTCATGGAACGAGAAATTTTATTACCGCGTTTACAAGTGCCGGCCACCTGTCCCTATCCTGAGCCATTTCAACCCAATCAATGCTCCCCAATCCCACTTCCTGAAGACCCATTTGAATAACATCCTCCCATCTACGCCGGGGCCTCTCTCGCAGGTTTCCCACCAGAACACTGTATGCATCTCTCTCCCAACATACGTGCTACATGCACCGCCCCATCTAATTCTTCTCGATTTGATTACCTGAATAATAATTGGTGAGAAGTAACTGAATTACATAGCAAGTAACAGTAGTGTTCAAAGATACAGCCGCGAGAAAAACAATTTTCTTATGTACATGGAGTTTAAGGAGCACATGGAGGCATAAACATGTGGGCTACACTCCACTGTTTCTCTGCATAACGACTGACAGCCCTTCAAGAAGGTCTGATCCCATACACTCAACTTATCACAAAGATGTCAAGGTCATTACGTTGATCCTATTGGAACAATTTACAGCCGTAGACACACGTTATCGATATGAACTTGCAAACTTTCGCAGCCTCTACAGTTGTCTGCACTTACCTTACCCCTTCTGATAAACTTGTTTACACGAATCTTAGCAGCATTAGACATAACGATAACTAATTATAGCTATACCTCCGTCACGTTGCTCGTTATATCGTTACAAGGGTTCACCATATCAGCTGGGTCCGGCAACGGGGTGGCGTATCTGGTACCACTTCCGTAGGCGACCAATCCAATCTCCGGGAAAACGATGATATCAGCGCCCTGCAGCAGAAAAATCAATCGCCATTTTCTGTATTATATTTCCCTTCCTGATAACTGCAATGACATTTGCGGCGTGGTGTTTAATTACATCCGGATGTAAGGTTCGGAATGTTACTCAGCCCCGTGACCTTAGTACTGAAGTGCTTCCAAAATACTTACTAACAAATTCTCGTATAGTTGTTAGCTACAGTCGACTACGCTGCGTGCCCCAATCTTTACAACTCACACTACTTCCTACAATAAAGTTCTTAAAAGCCCGTGTGTATGAAATTAGGTTTATTTTTAATTTGTTTGACGATGCTGCTACTAAATCCGATTGTATAGATTAGAATGTCTGCATAGTAGTTAATATGGAGTTTGAACTTGAAAGGCGGTCACGGGATGATGAAGTAGTAGCCTGACATATGTCTCAAGGACTGGCGAAAACAGCGATATCAACTGGCGATATTCGATGTACTGGCCAACAGGACGTGTGATCGGCGTAAATGGGGACATCCCACGACTTTCGGCCAGCAACTTCGACACCTGTCGTACACGCGTCATTTTCCTGCCATAGATATGACGCAATTATGCCTATATTATGGCTTCTTTTCACTACGCCCTTTATTCTTCAGACTTTGTAGAAGCTTAATCCAGTATGAATAATGCACGAAATTTCTCAATGATAACCGGAAGTTATCTTACTAGATGGGCACACTGCAGTGAACAATCAGCTGATAAGCCTACTGAATTGTATGATCAGCAGATAACGCTAAGTGACCCTTTGTTACTTTTTTTTTAAGGGGAACATGATTTAAATCATTGATTTTGCGCAATGTTATAGCAATGCCTGGAGTAGAAACTGTGGCTAATCATAAGGCAGTTAATGAAACCAACTGTGGTAATTATAGCGGCACAACACTGTTTAAAAACAACATACAAGTACACAGTAATTAATCCACCCACTTGCACATGCAAATATAAATGTATTCTCTTCTGATGCTCCTCCTAACATTTCGGCCACAACAAACCACCTTCAGGGAAATCATTTATCAAGGAATAAATTTATAATAAATGCTGCTCAAGATGTGCATCTTCTTTCTTATTCTGACCTATTTCTATCTAAACCCTCTACGTGCACATGTTTACTGTTGCATATGTTCATACTCAATGAAACACACATACACACACACACACACACACACACATGGTAGGAGTCCTCTGTACGAGGGATCGGACAGTCAGAGAGACCTCTACCTGACAACACACAATATTCACAAGAGACAGATATCCATAACCTCGATGGGATTCGACCCTGTAATCCCAGCAACAGAGGGCAGTAGAAGTGGTCAACGAAATTGGCGATGTGCATATATGAAGTTAAAACACGATGTTATCGATTAAAATTTTGCTAAGAATATACTAAATTGATATTAATTACGTGTATTTGACGCATCTTAATTTTATAAACATGATCTCTAAGGGCCGAAACACGTAGAAGCATCGTACAATAAGAAATATTTATGGTCACATGTGCAATTAGTTGGATTGAATAATGTATAGTCAATTTGCTGCACAGACTATGGATAAACTTAGATCAACACAGAACTTCTATCAAGCATTCTTCTGCCAATGTTAATTCTATAGCTGGTAAAATTATTGGACGTAGAATATCAGCTATTGATCAGCTATCCTCCAGTTTTCAAACACTTCAGACAAATCGAAAATAAAATGAGCAGTACATCAGTCATTTACAGAGTTCAAGAGAGCATATGATTCGGTTAGGGTGGAGGTTTTGTTCAATAATTTCGTGTTTGGTACATCCAGACAGCTACTTACGTTAATTAAAAAACGTGTTTAAATGAAACGTACAGTAAAGTCCGGACAGGGAGACATCTTTTTGATGCGTTTTCTAATTAAAAAGGTTTGAAAAAATGGTTAGCTCTATGGCCATTGCTTTAGGTATTATATTTAAAATATTCTGCAAAGAAGCCGATCCCAGTGACCGCGTGGTCGAAGGCGTGGGTCTGCGGTTGCTTGCATGCTGGGACTGCGGGTTAGAATCCCACCGAATACACGGATGTCTGTCTCTTGTGAGTGTTGTGTGTTGTTGTAAGGTGGAGGTCTCTGCGTCGGGCTGATCACTAGTCCAGGGGAGTCCTACCGAGTGTGGTGTGTCTGAGTGTGACCGTTAAGTCTCGACAATGAGGAGGCCTTGGCCCACTGGGGGCTGTCGAGCCATGGAAAAAAAAAACAATGAAAGGAAGACGTTATTCCACATGGAACTATGTCCACGTGACTCTTGACAGATTAAGTAAGCAGGGTTTTTAGGAGGAAAGGTCAATATTTAGGAAGGTGATAACATGGGTCCCTGTCAGAAAAACAGTTAAATTTACATGTGTCTAATTATGAACGATTACTGAGAGAGATGTTGGTACCTACACGTACAAAAGCACTGTAATTGCTAATATAGAGAGTAACTACACACACTTAAGTTTATTTTAATTTACACTTTATATTTAAATTAAAAATGTGTTGCACAGAAATTACAGATGTGTTGCAATTCACAACAGATAATCGAAAATCCTACAGTTAGCCTCAACGCACTGTGCAACTCGTGTGTGAAGATCGCGTGTTGTTAGTCAGAGTTGGTTTTCACGTTGCTTTATGCGAACAGCAGCATCCAAAATGCGTCCCAGTAATTCGTCTCGTGTATCCGCCTTTCTTTTCAAACACCGCGCTTCACCTAAAGACATAAATCTAACGAAGTGACGTCTGGAGATTCAGAGAGCTCTATGCCAGTAACCATTCAGAATTAGATACTTTGTTCCTATAGACTTTTTTCTAACAAGCACCGATACTTCACCTCCCAAGTATTAACGTTTCCTCCGCAATCACCCTGTGTGTATGCGAGGTGTATTATCTCAACCTGTATCATCAGTAAACTTGAAAAAGCTATAAATGTTTGTAATTAGGTAAAATCAATTACTTATGATCGGGTTATAAAAACCAAATGCCTAAGGTAAATAATTTACCCTATATATATATATATATATAGGGAACCGCGGTGGCACAGTGGTTAAGGTGCTGTGCTACAAATCGGAAGGTCGCTGGTTCGATTGATTGCGGCTAAAGAATGCAGTTACATTCTTTTGCAAGAGTTTCTGCAGATTATCTACCTGATAACATAGCACGTTACTGATTCTGATATTTTGATCACAAGAAGAAGTATTGCGGAACTGTCTAGAGTGTATTGTTTCATAAGGATCACAATAACTCACTAATTTGAAGACAATTATTAGGAGTATGACTGCAGTATTCTTTTCACCTAGCAGATTTCTTGCAGAAGTGGGCTATAATCCAGAACAAGACTGTACTCGCAGATTGTTCTTTTAAAAATTTCATCACAACAGGGGTTTTTCCACTTCAGTATTTCATATACATTCTCCTACTGCAATTCCTAACAGCAGCCACAAGCATATACACAGAGCTGAACAATACACATGTCCATACTATATGGCGAGCTTTTCTAAACACTATTTTAAACTCTTTATGCACAACATTTGTGTACATAAGGTACATGAAGACCAGCACTGGAGCCTCCAAATGACGTGACAACATACCGTCAGTATGCACACGCTAATCCACACTCTCAGTCATCGCCTTGAAAGAAATGCTCCCTCACTATAATATCGTAACCAATACAACACAAGTTGTGGCGTCACTCACAAACCAAGCTTCATCGTCAATAACATACTCATCCACTCTGTCGTAGCGACCGAAACTCGGGTTGTGGCCTTAAGCTGAGGGGTTCTCACACTCCAAAACAGGGCTCAGTCCTTTCCGTGAAAACCCAGTCCCAATTCAAAGCCAGGTTGTAACGTCACTCAGTAACCAAGCTATATCGTAAACATAGAAACCTGGTAACAAAAGAAACCATGTAACCACGAAAACATGGGCATCATGATTGACATCAATCAGAAACCATGCTGCATCGCAACGAAGGCAGGGGCATAACTATGAACGGTGACCACGGAAATCCAGATGTGACAAACTCAGTCACTAAATCACACTAAGGGCATTAGATAAAAAAAAAAACATAAGAAAGGGCAAGCTCCATAGTGTAGTACAAACCATTCCAAACAGCGACTTTTGCAGTTTATTGTGCTTGGTCGCGTACTGTTCATAAACGTCACTTTCGCGAAGGGCAATACGGATTGTGTAAAACGCGTCGTAAGGCACTATATCGAACTGCCACAAAACCAGTGAAATGAATTATGCAATACATGGTGAACCATACAGTATAAATTACCCACTGTAATCGGCAAGTGTGGTTAAAATCACAATGAACAATGAACTTTATGCCGTAATCTCTCGTAATCCCACCAAAATCTGACAGTTTATGCCAGCCATGCAATAAGCTGATTTACGACTCAAGATAGCATTGAGTACCGTTGAGGATGACAGCTGGATTCTGTCTATAACTTGTCGTTTCCCGTTATTTTTTTTGGCGAAATTTAATGTTACAATTTTACTTTCTCCACACAAGATTTCTTGCATATTAATTACCAACGGCAACTTGACTTTGACTAAAAATTTCATTCATACAATTAAAGTTATTACGTATGTATAACTCTAGTCGTAACAATGAAAGCGAATTGGCAACTCTGGAGACACAGCGATACATGAGATAGCTGTATTACAATCGATTTACAGTACACGACTATGTGCAGGTGAGACATAATTCATCGGGCTTAAGATAAGCTCCAGTAACACCCTGTTGAAAAAAAGACACGATTAGTCGAGCGACGTAAGCCACGGGGATTTTACTGGCAGTCTGGGCGGCTGTCAACTCTACAGAACACGCCGCTCCATGGACTTTGTGTCATCTTCACGAAAGGTACTTTGAACGGATCAGGATTGCGTTCTGTTTGCGATGAGTCATCTCGAATACCGTGACATACCGAATTATAACGAAATGTTACGATATCTCATAATCGACTCAAAACGTTCTCGGGACTTGCCAGTTTCCTTCCATTCTCCGCTTGATTCGACAGTGGCCCACGTTTTCACAAAACTCCACTCTAAGTAGTGTCAAAGTGATTCGATTTGTTAACCTCAGACTGTGACATCATCCCCATGAAGCGAGAGATTTCATCCCCTTAACTTCATGAATTCACGTGTCATATACGTCAAACCACTTGCTGATAGACTCTATAGACAGGGTGGCGTGGTACAGGTATAAACAGGATAAAATGCAAGTGACGAGCGTGTGCATTAGACTTGTTTGTTTATTGTTAGACAAAACTTTTTCTCATCTGAGACATCAGACTCTCGTGGATGCGATTGAACCCTGTTGTCTTCTACGAGGTGACATAGCGATGAATCCGACATCAACTGACTAGTGACGCTGAAAATCCTCTTACTTCCATCTTCAGAGTATAAAAGGGAAACGAAGCGGGAGTAAAGTCGAATACAGCGACAGATTCTTCTGAAACTTTGGTAACTTTTGACCAGACTATAAAGAATCTCATTCCAACAGACAAAATTTATAAATTAAAAATCTAAAATTGAACTTTCACTGTTAGTATATTTATTAATTTGTATCAAAACCTCAACGGAATGCATAAAACAAACATTAAGAGATATTAGTTTGATATATTCAGTATTCCATGTGTTGAAATCACTCCCCAGGTTTCAAACTTTGAAGTGATTTAGACATATTTTAATTATATGTGCCTATTCTTGCTCTCACCGCCCTGAAGATGGTCACATGAGTGGCCGAAACATGTCGGTGATCACTATGCAATAAAATTATATCCACAGTACCAAAGGGAATTTGCTGATCTTTCAGTACACTTTATGCATTAAGAGACATATTGAAGTATTTCTCAGACACTCAATCGTCGTAGTGACGAATGGGCGGATAACGAAAGTAATGAATTTTGAATGATGTTGAAGGACAGGCTCAAGTCCTATTTTGGAATAGACGCCCAGAAACGTTTAGGCGCAAGTACTGCCAACATCAAACTCTCGTGTCTGCCGTGAACAATTCAGAAATGTCAATTACTCAAACATGACGTTCGAATGCAATGAATGATGATTAAATTCTGTTGTCCTTGGAAGCAAATGTCCAATAAATTTACTTTCAGTGTAACAAGTCATGTCCAAACGCGTGAGAATCTTCTGATCTCACTGAACGTGGCAGTGTTCTGGTTTGATTTCCTCCTCCTTATTCCCGGGGTAATGTATACAGTGGGCCACGAAAAAATTGCCCGGGTCCGTAGCATAGCGTAAATACAGAAATTAATACAGTAACCAAATGCTGAAAGGATATACCATCACAGAAGATGCTGAAAGTGGTTGCCTCCTACATCAATACACAGCTGCGAACGTCTAATCATGTTGAGGTATGCCCGATGTAACGTAGTGATTTTGATGGCTGCAACTGCGTGGCTGATGTTTTCATTTAGTTCCTTCAGTTCCCCCCCCCCCCGGTTGGGGGGGGGGGGAAAAATTTTTTTTGGGGACCCTTGAAAAGTACGGTATACGAATCAAATCTGCACACGATGCAGGAACTGAAGGACAACATCAGCCACGCAGTTGCAGCCATCAAAATCACTACGTTACATCGGGTATACATCAACATGGTGACAGCAGGACTGTTAAGCAACTGTTCACAATATCACAAGGACACGTGCAAAACGGATGGCAGGTTATTTTTTCGTGGCCCACTCTGTATAAAACCATCTGGAAGCTGGCTATGTTTGCCTTCAGGATGTTACGGATATTGTCAGGCCATCACATTAACCACGTCTAATCAATTCATCCTTTAAAAAACAAAATGGCTGAAATAACACAATTAAATAATCCAAAATTCAATAAATTATCGTGCTTACATACTTGTTCATAAACTCATTTACATAACTTCATACCTCACATAATGAACTGGCCAAATTTCTACATTATTCAATTAGGTGTGAATTTGCCTGCTTCTTAAGATTTCGTTGTTGGGACCTATGGAAAATTATTTTGATCTCACGGTGGCATTTATGAGGACTACGATCTCGTGATATGTGACAGCGTACAGTTTGGTATACACATGGAAACAATGCCGATAAAACTGCCTTATCTATTTCCTTCTATACGTCTAACAAAATTCATAACATCATATCCCATAATGCAGCACTATTCATAAATATATTCGTTTTGTATCTGTGACGGTAGAATCCGGCAGAAGCCATTCATTCCCTCCGACTCACAACGCACATGGTCGCTTCACGAAGGCGCTCTACACAACACTAAGTTTTAGAAAAATCGTACGCTAAAACGTGTGTAAGATACGTGCAAAGAGTGAAATCCAGGCCTTCTGTAATTTACCGCGCTCTATACTCCGTCACCAACGCATGTGGCAGTAAAGTTTTCATCCCCAGCGACAGATCTTCACGCTTCTAGCTTACAGAACGTCTACCTGTTCCGCCGCCTTCCTGATGTACAGCACGTAGTTGGCAACGTTCCGGGTGACGATCTCGGTCGGGGTACCACCAGTCTCCGGGCTGTACTCTACCACAGCAGCCACATAGGTGGGAGAATTTGGCGTCGATGTCTGACCGAGAACACAATACAGAATGCTGCAACAACTTTAATGTATCAAAGATAAACACTATAAATACACGGCATTAAACTTCGACGCCAGTGAAAATACAATGTTAAACGGGAATCTGAGTGCGGAAACCGAAAATTGAACATATGGCAAAAAACAAATCACATGTCCGTCGAACATACCTCTGTATGTAAAAGTCTGCAAATCAGCTACATGTACACGTGTCGGCTTATGATGAAGGAATTTTTAGGCTGTAGATAAGAATTAAAAGCTAAAATTTACAACTGTAATTGCAGATTATTCAATTTCCGATCGCCATGGTGTTACATAAACTAACAAGGTATTACAACTAAGTTGATATAACATCTTGAAAAAATTCTACTTTCATATAGATTTGTGAATATTTAATTCTGTATATTCGAAAGTTGGTGTGTTTTACAGGAACAGACCTGGACACTTGGCTGCAGGACAGTTAAACAACAAACCACCAAAGCAAGGATGACCCTCATATTTCACGTTCCTAAAATCCTGTAAGACAAAGAAAGAGTGCATTACATTAACAGGAATAGTGTAAAATACACGAAACACCTTCAGTTGATATCACAAGGCCTACAGCAGAAATGCAAAAGATGCACATATGAAGAGTCGAAACCTGTACTCGCCCTTATTAAGACATTACCATTTAAATTTAAACAGTGATATTAATGTGGCGATAATTTTGGTGCTCCATGGTCAGACCTTGAAATATATCATAATCTGTTTAAGTAACACACCAACAAATGCACACATATAGTCTTTAATAATCTAAAATTTACATTAAAACGCTTAAAACGCTCCTACATATTTCGATCATACGATCATCCTCAGGGAGCACACTTTGTTCCTTGCTAAAGTTACAGTTAACTGTGCGTGCATGCTTATAGTAAGATCTTAAGTTCCCCTAAGACAACCTGAAGATGGCCAGTACAGGCCGAAACATGTAGTTGTCCATTATATAGTCATTAAATACACCTCATGTGACACAGTT
>Ga0131853_10025672_pt1 | contig 10613 bp, 12 predicted proteins | sample TergutLab28metaG_FD_92764 | JGI IMG/M metagenome (GOLD analysis project Ga0131853, IMG submission 92764) | Labiotermes labralis P1 segment gut microbial communities from Petit-Saut dam, French Guiana - Lab288 P1 (version 2) (version 2) | ecosystem: Host-associated > Arthropoda: Insects >... | reverse complement strand
CCCCACAGTGACCCTTCAAATAAAATCCTTTTTTCAAACCATCATTCCCCAAATACACCTGTTGAAATTTTTGGAAATTCTGCAAAATCTCCATTCTCCCCCCCCCCCCCCCAATAAAAAGCTGTCTATTTCATAATGATATCGTTCTTGGTGCATAAAACATTAACATTATAGTGTGCTAGAATTTAAATGACCACCCCTGGTGCCAAAGGTTTAATCAAGTTGCATTTAGTTGCACAGCTAAAGCAAGAACTTGTAGATAGTCTTGCATTCTCCCATTAATATTCTTGACTTGCGGACGGTGTGAAGTGTCTATTTGTACAGTACGAAGATCTGTAAATCCTGACAATAAAGCTGTCCCAGATCCAAATTTGGAGCGCTATTGGAATATTAAATGCAAAATGAATCCCTCTCTCTCACACACACAAAGAAACAAACAAACACACACACACACACAAAGAAACGTTAGAGATTCACATTTTTAGGAATTTAACGTTAAGTGTCAAGTTTACTGACGCTTACCAGGTGGGCTTGAAATTAAATGGTATATGTTAGCTTAAGGTAATGCTGGTGATGTTAATATACTGGGTGAAAACATGCGTACTTTGAAGAAAAACACAAAAGCTTTATTAATCGCTAGTAAGGAGACTGGTCTACAAGTAAATGCTTAGAAAACTATGTTCATGTCTCATGAACAGAATGGAGGGAAAAATCACAATATAAAAATTGGTAATAAATCCTTCAAAAGGGTGGAACATATCAAATATTGGGAACAACCCTGAGACAAGGAAATTAAGAGCAGACCAAACTCAGGGAATGCTTGCTATCATTTCATGCAAGATCTTTTGTCTTGCTGTTAGGGACAAGGTAACAGGGGAATTCAGAAGATAGCATAACAAGGAACTTTACAATCTGTACTCCTCACCAAATATTATTCAGGTGATAAAATCAAGAAGAATGAGACAGGCGGGGCAACAGACACTACAAAAATTCAGTGATGGATAAAACTGACTAACCCTCAGCTTTGTGACTGTTAGCACCAGTATATTTCCAACAAGTTTTCAAAACAGTATTTTGGTAGGGAAGCCCAGGGGAAAGAGACCATTTGGAAAGCAATGGCACAAATGGAACGATAATATTAAAACAGATTTTCAATAAGTGGGATGTGGAGGCATGGATTGGATTGATCTGGCTCAGGATAGGAACAGGTGGTGGGTGCTCTTGAATGCAGTATTGAACCTCTGGTTATATAAAATGCGGGGAATTTCTTGACTAGTTGAGGACCTGTTAGCCTCTCAGAAAGGACTGTGCCCAATGGAGTTAGTGTAATCACTTTTTCAATGCACTTTGATTTGGTTTCCAACAAGAGAAAAGTTTCTGCTATTATAATGAAGAAATTTTTGCCAACCATGACACCTATTAAGTCTGCAATTTGCATCGAAACTTGTAGATATCAGTTTGTGGGCTTTATTGTAATGTGGATTTATTGAAAATGTTCATATTTCAGCATGCAGAGAACCTCGAATTTGACAGTGAAGTAATGGTTAACTTCCTTATCAAAGAGAAACTAAACACCAGCTTGCATCTTGCTCTACAAACAGGCTGCAAATGAAAACTGAAATGTGGGCTTCACCATAGCTCCAGTGCTATGACATCAGCTCCTCACTACAGAGGCCAAGGCCTGGGCAGTCTGTGGGATTCATGGTAGACAAAGTGGCACTCGGACAGGTCTTTCTTACAGCACTCTGATTTTCCCATTTAATTGTCATTCCACCAATGCCCCCAGTTCACAGTCGTGCATCAAACACTCTGGCTATATAGTCTCAGATACCAGCAATGTAGCTAATAAGCCACAAGGGATGGGGGTGAGGTGGGGAGTGCACAGAACACCACAGTTAGGGTTCAAGCTTAAACGAAAATTTTACGATTTTACGTAGCCTAATGTGAGTCGCCAAGCATGATGTAAGTCACATACATCTCCTTCATTCTGTTGACGTGTCCCACCAGATTGGGGCAGCTCTCCTGCATGTAGTCCCGTAGAGAGTACTGAACTTCCTTGTCAATAAAATATATCTGTGCCAGGCTAGCAAATGCCACAACATCCAACTGCAACAAACAAACAAAGCAACAACATGAAGAAGTGAGTCTGCAAGGCCAATTCTACATGGACCCATCAGACTGACTCATCATACTTACTGTGGTTGGCTCATCACCAAAGAAGAATGGTTTGTCGGCCAGCATGTCGGACAGAACCTTGAGGTCATTCTGACCAAACTCTATAATTTCCTCTGGCTTGTGCACACCCATTCCCTGTGCCTTCACTTTCTTGGCTCCCTGCAAATGTTACACATGCATGTCAAAAACCCATTTTATGTTCACATTACAAGAATCTATTGAATTTAATCTCTTGCTGGTGGGACTGGACATTTAGATCAAGTAAAATGTGAATACTTCATGAACACACACAAATTTATACAATACACAACACTTTATGGAGGAAATAATGGAGACTGTGCAGCATGACTAAGTAAAGTGGTTCACTAAATATACAAAATATGGTCTTTGGGCAGGAGCAGTACTTGTGTCCTGTGTGTGTGGGAAGGTCAATGCCACCTGCTGCATTGTCCAACACATTATTCACACCAGCACTGAAGGATCTACTTCATGTGTGAATGACACAAATTTATCACCAATGTTTCATATTACTACAATGAAAAAGCAGAAAGAGTCCCAACAACAGTGAGGATGACAGTGCATGCAATGTTCTCTCCTCTCTCCCTCCACTTTTATTACCCTCCACACCCCTCCACTCAAATTGCTTGTTGCCAGCGAAGGCTATCATTATCATCATTCATATTAACAGAATGGCTCGATGATTGAAGGGGAATATAGGACAGTACACTAGAAGGGGAAGCTAGCAGTTCACCAGCAATGTGCACAGGGTTGGTACATGGAATTTCTCTCTGTGACCTCCATATCATAAGTTGCTATTTTCAACAACAAGCATCGCCACAAATAAGCTGCCTGATGCCAGTGGCTGCCACTGCTAAAACAATTAAGACTTAAACTTTTCCTTTGCTTTTGAACACCATATGAAATGCACTTGAATCCAAATTTGGTGTCTGAATGCTTAAAAACCTTCGTAATTTGAAGCCATAAATGAAATTTCAGAACACTGATGGCTACCATACCAAAGTTCTTGAAAGAATACAGTTTGCCACCACACACCATGTAAAGATGGCAAACATCTGTACATACCACTCTTACTGGACAATCAATATGCCAAAACATGATAAAACATTTGTAGACCCTACCCTTATTGGACAGTACACGCCAAAATATGACAAACATCTGTACATACTACTGTTACTGGGCAATCAAAGCTAAAATTTAACTACAGTACATCAAAATTAATTTCTAAAAAATTTCAATTTAACCAGATTGTGGACTTCTAGGTTGTGATAATGCACTCTTGTAAGGGGATACTTAAGTTTCAGAGAAACATGCTGCTTCCATCTTCATGGCTAACATGTGGCAAGGTGCACAAATGTTGCCAATAAGGTCCACAAGAAAGAATACATATGTATTGTATCCACATATTCCCCATGTGCAGTTCCCAACAGCCTGGACCAGGTACAATCTCCACTCACCTCCAATGGACCTTCATTCCAAAATGCCTACATAACCTATCATGTTCATACACTAGTCCCTTCCACCCTGAAGATGGATAAAGCATGTTTCTCAAACATGCTGGTATATCACAGCCTGAACAGTAACAGACAAAAAAACCAGAATACTCACTACTCACATTTTGCTTCACATTTGCTCAACAAAAAAAATGTCCACACAAAGTGCATTAGGGTGTTCAATGAGATACTTCTGTTTAAAAAAGGCTGACTATTGGGTCTTTTCTCCTACCATAAATCAAACAAATTTGATTTGGGTCATGCTACCAGTGTACACTTTCAGTAGACAAGTGAATGAAAAAAGCAAACATTATCAGTTTATAGATCTCAACGTCTGCATTGCAGCAAAGCCGTGCTTCTGTAGCAAAACTATTGTCACCCACCTTACGGGCAAATGAAAACTTGAAAAAAAAATTGAGTATTCCATTCGGGATCCTGGTGCCCAAGGCATGCTGCAGATTCATTCTATACCCTTTGATAACATTGTCTGGGTACTTGGTCCGCCACCATGCCACAACCCTGCAGACAGAACATACATGAGTTATAAAGCTCACCCAATCTTGTTGGTGATTCTTATAATAAAACCAACTAGATGCACTAATTCTCAAATTTATTTTTGGAATAAAACTTCACATGTTTTGGACAGTTTCTCTGTCCATCATCAGGAGTTTTTCACTGTACAAACATCAATGGTATATGTCATACAGGTTTGCTGAAAGCTTGCGAGCAGGATCAGGATTGATACGCCCTGATCCTGCTCACAAGCTGCCAGCTGGTTGGTTTTATAATAAGAATTTATCATGATGCACGGTCACCTGAACGTCAGATTCTTGCTGGTGATATTACATTGATCACCGTTCAAGCCCACCACATTCTTCGTAAACCTGTTTCCCTTAAATATTTGAAACGTGGTTTATGAAACAATGCTGTCAGTAAGGTGAAGTTCTCCCCACAATATGCTATGAAGGCACAGAGGGAGACCAGAAGCATGGCTTCACTCTCTCTTAATCTTGGCACTAGATGTGGGTGGATGGTCAGTGCAATGCCCCAGCTGTTTTATCCTCAGGAAGAGCCCAGACACTTATTTCAGCAAGCTGGGTGGGCCCCAGAGCCCATCTGGATGGGTTTTGGTGAAGAGAAATCCCTTGCCCCTGCCAGGTATCAAACCCTGGACTGTCCAGACTGTAGCGAGTCACTATACCAACTACGCTATCCTGGCTCCTTCAAAGCTGTCAATACTTCAGACTGAACAGCAAGGGTGGTCATTTACACAAGCTCTGGAAGCCACACTTCTGAAGGCAACACAGAAACATGCCACGAATTAATAAAAAAAACAGCATTATGTTTCCTCATCTGATGGCTTCTTAAATCTGCTCAACCACAATGTTAGTTTCAGTTATGAGTCTCAATTCTTTAAAAAATCTTTTAAAATGCCATTCAGTTGGCCTCTTGTGCAGGTATAGTACCTGAATATTGTTTTTCAAGGTACCTTACACAGGCCACACCTGTGATGTATGTGCGCTGTGCTGGGGCCACCCCTGCTATTTAAAGCATTTAATAATTGGATCACAGTGGGTAATGTTCTGAAAGTTGAAGGAAGCAGATGTGGACTAATTTAACTCATTATTCTGGAATGTGCCTGAAGAAACTCAGCAAAACAACAACAAAAATCAGGATTGGAATGCATTGGCCAAGATCTGAACAAGAGACCTCCCTCTTGCTGCTTCAGTGAATTTACTAAGTAACTTCTTACAAAAGACAACACCCCTTTCAGAATAGGCGATGAAATCATTAACACAGTTCCTGTCAGAAACCATGCTGCTGAATACTGCCATCATCTACAAAGCCATGTCCAAAAGTTTCTGAACTCACCACTAGGATTGGGGACAGCAAATGTTACAGCTTTACATCACTATGTGCCACAGTGACTCAGTCTAGTAAGTTCCGCAGCCGTTAACTCCCTGCACTGCTTCTCAGTGGGTGCTTTCGTTGTGTTTGATAAATGTAATCCATGATTTTATAATGGGTGATTTGGAGGAAAAATGCATTTTTGTGAAATTCTGCTTCAAACACTGGAGAACTGCATCAGAAGTGCTCAAAGGAATTTTGGTTACAATGACATGGACAGAACACAGATTTCTGATAGCTTTTCTCTCTTCAAACATGTAGAAACTTGGGCTGGAGATTGGTGTGTGCTCAGGTAAAAAACCAGGAGTATGTCGATGATAGTTTTTGAGTTACATCACTCTTCATCAGAAACCTGTTCAATATGGTCTCCCAAAACAAACAGTATTACTGGGAGGTTTTGCGATATCTCAATGAGGACGTCTGCCACAAGTATCCGAAATTACAGCAGAATCAGAACTAGATGATTAACCATGATAATGTGTCAGCACACAATGCTCTGTCACTGCAGAAGTTTCTGGCCACAAAGAATATGGTTATGGTCCCTGAGTCTCCTCACTCACACCACCTAACGCTGAAGTGATCACATAAGGACATTTCCGACAATTGTTGAGTCACACACTGAATTATGGTCAATGTGACAGAATTAGTGATATTGCATGACCTGTTGCACCAGCCACACTGGAGCACAGGAAGGGGTGCAACAAAATTTTGACAATCAAAACAGGCAAATGGATGATTCTAACCCTGAAGTACACTAGAACAGAAATCATCACCATGACAGAGAACATCAGACAAGAAGACATCTTCCATCTTACAACACCAAAACAGGAATAACCCATTCTTCTGTACTCTATATGTTCACAAGGCAAGATTTTTTTTTGGGGGGGGGGGGGGGGAACACCCACCCAAGGCAAAAAAGGGCCTTTGAAAAAAAAAAGGCTCTACAAGGGGCAAAAAGATAAAAAAAAAATTTTTGTTTTTGGGGGGGGGGGGGGGAACACCAACTCATGGCACTAAAGAGCCTTGTAAAAATAAAAGGACTTCAAAGGGCCAAGAAGTTAAGGACAAAATTCTGTACTTTGCAACAGTCAAAACAAACAAACACCAAGATTTATTAACACAATGTGTGATACTCACCACACCAAATGGTTCTCAATCATAGATATCATAGCATGTGACACATTCTTTTGGTCATTACTGAGGCCTGCATCCAAATCCTTCTCAAACCGCTGTCCCAGTTCTTTAAGGATGATAGCACTGTCTGCAATCTCCTCACCATTCAGCTCCACAAATGGGAGTTGCCCCTTTTTTGATCGCAACTTCATCTTATGGTCCACATTCTGCAAACAAACATTCTATTAAAATTCTGCTCCAAATTTCTGGGCCCATAGTTTTGTCTTCTGGGCACAAATCTGTCAGAAAATGAATTAACACACACCAACTGACATATTTAATTTATTTTTATGCACAATACAACAATGGATTTTATTTTACAGTAATATGGGTACGTATATATGAACATATGTTATTAAAGTAGAAGTTTCCTAAGACCAATTTAAATTACTAGGCCACACATGCCCTAAGACACAACAGCAAGCAAGACAAACAGATTGAAGGACTATGGGATGATGAAGGTAAAACCAGAAGGTATTCAGCACACACCAAGATAAAAAGACAGATGGAATTAGACCAAAATGCAAACAGAAAGAATACACAACTGCTGAAACATTTCGGTCCAATCACATCCACTTAAACAGAGTAACTTATTTACAAATGGTACAGTAGAAGCTGTCCCATTGTTGGATCAAGCACTATGCCACGAAGACATAAGTGGGAACTCTCTACAGAGCCACACATTTTTAATCTTGACACATGATGGAGATAGATCATTGTATTCTTGCTCCAGCTACTTTATCTGTGAAGAAAAACCCCTGGCTTTTTTACATGCACCAAAGCCAGTCTATATTTGGTGGTGATGAGAAAAATTTCCACCCCTCTTAGAAATGATATCCTTGGCACCCATGTTGTAGTTGAGCCCCATCCTTTGTAAAGGACATGAGGACAGAGGGGCAAAATACAAGATAATGATTAAAAAAAAAGTCTGTAGATGAAGCCAACTTGCAAGATCAAGACTCATACGTATATGTTACAAAATGTAAAGATGAGTTTTGATGAAGATTAAAATTAATACCTCAGGAAGTTGATATGTTTAAATGACTGCAGCAAATGTGCTACATGCACACTTTTGTAGGCACAGGGGCCCTCTGTCATCTGCTCCTTTTCTGCATCCCTTTAGGGGGCTGTAGATGCTCACAAGATGATCATTCATACATTCTATAGTCTGTCTTAAGACTGGTCCACAGCTTCTTCCAAAGCAAGTTCTCAAGAATGCAACCTAGTGATGCCTCTTCCAATTTCCAGTAACCTCTTATTCCCTTAAAATCATCCAGTAGCTGCTTACATCTTCTTCTTCCTTGTCCTCCCATCATTTATATCCTTTCCTCTGTCTTTCCTTCAATAACATGTTTTAGAGGGCAGTTCCTATGCAAGATATGACCAATCCAGTTAGCCTTCCTTCTTTTTATTGTACACGTACATATGATATTCCTCTCCTCCTTGACTCCATTTCTCACACAATCAGTCCAACTTCTCCAACCTTCTCCAGCACCACACTCCAAAAATTTTCCACATATTTCTGATCTACTCCCTGAAGTTTCCCAGTTTCAGCACCATACAAAGCTATGCTCCAAATGTAACACTTGACTACTTTCTCCTTAAATGTAAGTCCAATTTGCTGCTGAAAAAAACCTTCTTGTTGAATGCCGCTAGGCAATCCTGGATTTACTTTCAGGTGTACATCTTGCATCATTTGTTATCACACTGCCCAAATAGTTGAAATATTCCACATTTTCCAGTTGTTTTCAATGTATCATAATCTGTTCTGGGGATGGCCTGCCTTAAAATTCCTTAGTTTTTTGTACATTCATTTCCATTCCACAGTGCATTCCAATTTCAATTTGTCTATCAGTCACTCCCTGCAGCACCGTTTCTTCCTTACCCAGTGGCACAAGGTCATCTGCATACTTCACAGGATAGGCAACTGAAATTGACTGACCCTCAAACAGAGAAGGGTAAATAAAAACATGAAGATGTCACTTGGGTTCATAGTTACCCTTCCAACATTCAGTAATGTATGCAAAAATTTAACCCAAACCACATGCCTCAAGAAGAAATTGAAGGAGTTCAACTTCACACATAAGTTCATGGTCTACCCAGTTTTGGGAATTTTGTAGCCAATATCTGAAGACATGGTAATGGTTATATATAATCTAAGGTTTGCATAAGTGAAAATTCATATTGTGGTCTCACAGGTTTATGACACAACAAAGAGTACAAAGTGGGTAACAACACTGCAGAGGGACACACTGCCTCCATCTTCAGAGTTGAGCAGTGGTACCCAGAAGAACACAAGATGACTATGATAATGGTGGCCTCATTTTTGGGTCAATCTGCCACTGACGTTGAATAAACACCAAGCGAATTCAAACATGTGAACAATGGCATGACGGTGCCTTTGCAACCTTGCGACTCAGTGGTGATATGTTACTGCTATGTTCTTCCTGTTACTTATAGATTTGTACCTGGTACAATGGTAAAATGTCTGTCCAATGCATCACTTATTTAAACACTAAACCAATACACCCTCACCTTCTTCCTTATTTAAGACATCATCACCATCATCATCATACTAATGGCCTGACATGTTCAGTCCTTGAATAAGATGACAATTTTGAAGCAATATCATTACAGCCAATCTTGTCATATTCCTTATAAAAATCAAAATAATAACACATTAAGCCATCATGTTTCATGCAAGTCTTTATATTTTACATTTTACTCTTACATTGAATGGGATTTTTAAAGTTCCTGTATGCTATGTACAAATTTTGTCCCTTGTTTACTCTTGTGCATGCAATCTGATCGCACCAACTACTAACAGTCTTCAATTGCAGATCTATTTAAAACCCTCTTACAGGCAAACTGGCCCACATACTTGTAAACACAAGGAATGTTCCAGTCATATAATACAGCTTAATTGACCACGGTCATGTAACATATGCACATAACATTATCTTGGGATCAAACTGTGTTATGAACACAGGATATACATCAGCCTGGGCAAGGAATGAAACAGTTGGCATCAGTATGACAGGACAATTACATGTCCTATGTGGTACATTAAGTTAATATCCCAATAGATAGATCATGTTTGTGTATCTGACACAGGTATTTGAGCCATTAGTGACATCTGTTGTAAGAGCCTGCAATCTGGGAAAGACAATGATCCTGTTGATCACATGAATACAATACAACTCCTACATTATACAAAGCTCATATCATAGAATAAGTTTTCTTAAAAATGCCTATCGTAATAATGTTCGTACAAGATAGAATACACGTCCCAGTAAGTTGCACACATTTAAAACATTTTTTACAGTAACACACACTTCATAAAATTAAATCATAAAGATTTCATAGTGCATATTTAATCACCACACCATCAAGATATATGGGGTGGTGGTGGTGTCCGGCTGCAGTGCCCCCCCCCCCACCCAAAACAAAATCTGAAAAACACAGATTTTGTAGAAACAATGATATTACGAGTTGTACGTGACTTACCCCTCAGCCACTGAAATCAGCTGATGACTAGTACATTAGAATTTTAAAAAATATAAATAAGTAAAAAACTTGCTAAGTCTTACATGAAACTGAAAAACAAGATCAGACATCGATTTCCATTAGGTGAGTCATGGAACATGCAGTTACATGTGTATATAGGGGTACATAAATGCAGTTTCAAATAGCGTGCTTACAATTATATTACGACATAATTTTTTAAATCAAATATAAATTATATATAGCCTCAGGGACAACACCCTCCCGCCCCAACCCTCCCCACCACCTTCGCTGCACCACCCCACACCCTCCCGCGGGGTGAAGAGGTTATTGTTAAGGGAT
>Ga0131853_10025671_pt1 | contig 10614 bp, 9 predicted proteins | sample TergutLab28metaG_FD_92764 | JGI IMG/M metagenome (GOLD analysis project Ga0131853, IMG submission 92764) | Labiotermes labralis P1 segment gut microbial communities from Petit-Saut dam, French Guiana - Lab288 P1 (version 2) (version 2) | ecosystem: Host-associated > Arthropoda: Insects >... | reverse complement strand
TATCGGCCAGAGAAGTTTGAAACTTTGACAGCTATTACTCACTTATTGATTACCAAATACATATTGAAACTGGCAGGAATATGTGGTTTCTGTAATGTTAATATCTGTACATAACATCAAAATGTGTGTTCAAATCTTCATCACAAAACATTGTGTGCAAATACAAATACAGAACAATTCTGTATTCTGGTTTCCCCACCATCCTCTAAGGTTAAGCATCTGAAAAGCAAATCCAAAATCACAAAAAATTAACTGTAACGACATCACATGTTTTATCGCTAAGGCAAGGATTGAAATATTTGCCAATATTTCAAAAAGAAAAAACTAACGGAGATAAAATATTAAGCCTTTGAATAAACAATCAGTTACTTTTTCACCGACAGTGGAAACGTCTCCCATGCTAAGTGGGTCCCTGTCACAACTGCAGGTACCGGCTGCACGCTGTACATGACGCAGACGAGACAATAACTGTGACGGTACTTAGCAAGACGACTGTCGACAAGTGTTGGCCTTCACCTTGGGGTTTGGAGTTTGTCTAAGGACTCCACACCATGTAAAGATATGTTACATAGGGCTTCGGGCTTGGACGCATTATTTTGAATAACCCTTGTAATGGAAAGCTGATATGGCGTTTAGAATTTGAAATACTGAGAGGAACATGTAGCGGACTCTGATGAGAATATAATGAAACTCGTGTTTCATAAAATGGTGTTAATATTCTAACCTGTTAAGGTGCTATTCGCTTCTCAAAAAGGACTCTGATCCTCGCAGGTACTTACTGGATAGCTTTCATTTCAGACCAAGGTCGCCAAGATGAAATCACTTCTAGATGAATAAGTGTATTTCTGAGAATTACAGTAAATGAAAGGCATAACACCATACACTGTAGTATTAAGATCTACATTTTTCTCTGCTTCTAATTAAACTTGTCTTCCTTCTCGCCTCCATTATTACTGGTTTTCCCCTTCATTCCATCACATTCAGCCAACACATGGTCATTTTCAGGCAGTCCCATTACACAACACATAAATTAAAATTGCATATTAATTTATGTGTAACTAGACTGAGTCTTGCATCCTTTGTTGTGAATTTGAAATTTACAGCGCATAAAGTGTGCGACGCTTCGAAGAAATATCAAAATGAAGAAACAGCAACAGACAGACTGGTGAAACTACCATCCAGTTTTTATAGTATCAGTATGATTAGTCAATATGTATATTTCAACATTGTGTTCTACAGCCGTTACTTTTTAAACCTGAGAATTTGAAACATGTCGGGCTAGCTTCATTGATATTAGTTTCAAATTGATGTGTATTGATGATTCGTAATTGTATGTCAGTTGACAATAAAGCGGTAAGCTTCCTAATGCGAAACACGTTCATAATACAATGGCATGATGCTCAGTGTGAATTACATTGACATTAGAACTGTATGATTGTCAGTGTGTATGACATAACGCTATTACTCAGAAAATGTAGCATACTAGTACAGTGAAGTGATTCTCAGAATGAAATATGCCGAACATCAAGCTAGACTGAGTCTGTATTCACTTAGGTACAGACTGCGTTAAAATGACGCGCAATTTCTTGTCAAGTTTCTGTACAATAAACTCAGCCGCTGTGTGAGATTTCAAGCTTCCGCCGCGGTGTGGTGAAACCCTTCACTCTTCTGCTACGTTACACAGCATAACATTCCAGAAAAGCGAAAACTTCCACTCTGTTACTCATCCAAATTGACACTGGCATTTTACGAATCCTTGCGAGGTGAGCCAGAGACTGTTCTATCTTTAATCGTCACCATTGTGTGAAGATCGTTCCCTCAGCCGGTATGTTCCTGCGACCAAAGCGAGCTGCAGGACGACACATTGATAAACTTAACACAAGTGATAATACGTCAAATCACGCAAGTCCTTTAAAACTAAGCGTAAACTCTTTTATTTAAAGGTAAATGCCCTACCACGCAGTAACGACTTTTCATTTCGGCTACAAAAACCAATCAGTTTATGTCTCAAAGAGCAAAAGTCGCTGTGAGTTCTGAGATAAAGTACAGTAAGCACAGTGTGGGCAGAACGTACAATTTTTTAATGTTATATTTGTGGATGCACCGAGCAACCAGTAGGCTTTAAAAGGTTTTAAAAATCCATTGCTTGTTAATTATCTAAGTACACCGCCAATCTTTCTAGTACTTTTTTCGTTATTTACATCATTTGTTTGAATTCTTGCGTTTCTTTTACTTTGTTTCTTGGAAGGCACCTTCACCGTTTCTTCTATTATCTGTATGCCTTTTCCTACGGTGTTCGCACGCAATTGGATGCTTTCTGTTGTCCATTAAAATAATTAAAATAAAATGAATTATTATTATTAGTAGTAGTAGTAGTAGTAGTGCAATTATTATTATTGTCTTCGTCACTTCATCACTGCTATTCATTTTGTTATTTTGGTTCATGGCAATATGCAGGCGGTACGAACGCAGGACGACAGGATACAAACCTCGTATCTACTTCATGTTTGCTCAATTGTGCAGCATGTGAATGATAGGGTGCTACAGGTGTGTGCTCAGCGCCAACAGTGGCAAACACCGCTCACCACAACCCACCTCATGCCACCCACAACATGATGCCCCTGCGCGTGGTTTGACCTGCTTGGTTAACCTCCACCGTCGGTCTGTTTACATTCCAGATACAATTGTCACCTGCCTGAAACAATTCTTGTCACTCACACCAGCATATAACACACTTCCTCCCACCCCAACTACAATAAAACATATTTGAATGTCTTGAAATAGAGACAGCCCACGCTCAAGACATTCTATTAAGTCTCACAAAAAGTACCTTAATATTCAGAATAAGATATTGCCTCTATCAAGCCCCATAATTATAAATTAATTAACGTGTTTGTAGTTACATAATTCCAGAATTTAGAAGCAGGAATGGTGAGAAGTTTTCTTACATTTCCTCTTCTCCACTTCCTAATTCCTAACACTGCCAACATCTTCAAGTCATAATCAATTAATAAATAATTTAAATTATATAAAAAGCACAAATTATTAAATAATTTACTTCAAAAAATGTCCAAAATGGTATATTTCCGGAAGCACATATTTGAAAACACGTGCACATAAAAGACATTCAGGAAATATAAACAAACTCTTGTAAGATTGAAATGATGATATCCTTTTCTTTTCTTACACTGCAAACTAGAGGTTTACTCTCAGCTTTCGGAAGAACATCCTGCTTCCATCCTCAGGGTGATATTTTTATTCAGTTGGATACCGAAGAAATATGTAGGTTATACAGGAAGGTATATCATGTTGGCTTGTCAGATGTAAGGAACATCAATGAGCTGTGGAACCGATGGATGTAACCAGAGAAAAAATTCAAAGTTACAGGGAAGTGATGTGATGGTAGCGCTGGGAAGGACGTTACTTATATAAATATATTTTTGTAAAGGGGTACTCACATAAGTATTCTTAGAAGAGTATTAATTTAAGTAAGGTTCATGGTAGTAGTTACTATGGCATTCGAAATTATTCTGAGAATAGCAGCTGTGATTGAAAATAATACAGTGAGAGCTGTCACGAACAAATCGTGGGCATGAAGGAAACCTGGCTTTAGCGGAAAAAGTTTAGAGTCCCGATGATCTGGAGACCCAAGGATCCAAACTTCTAACACTTGTGTTAAGCGGAACCTTCCTGCAAATGATAAAATCCGGTCCCTTGTGAGTCCGCTACAGACAGGTTTCTCCGTATCAGTGTTTTTGTGTATAAATTTCAAATTACAAGAAAAGTTCATCGCTTCGAAATTAGAAAATCATCTAAACTGAGTAATATTTAAAAATTAATTTCGTGTCTGGCACCGAATAAATTTGCCTCCGTTTGAAGGAAAAATGATTAATAACGTATGGGTATAATTTTGCTTAGAAACATATGGAAAACACAAACAAACATGCTGGTTAAAACGTATAATTTTCGTACGTTACATAAACACTATTCGGCTTTAAATACTTGTGTTCATATAGGACTAAACGGCAGTAACGTTCCCTCAGTCTGTTGACGAAAAGGTACTCTCTCACATTAGATTTCCGTTTTGTTGTGGGTCTGTCTTTATGTGCCTGTACTACAGTAGATGTTTGTGTGTCCCGGTGTCACCAAGTTGAACTTTTGAACAGTTTGAGTTTTATGGAAATTCGTTTGAACATCAATGTACTGGATTCAACCTGGAAGCCGTATTATCGAATTTGCCATACTGAGTGGCAAAAACATGGATGTTAGGCGAACATGTCACGCAGGAGTGACACTACTGACACCAAATTTTTAGTCACGAGATGATATATTGGTAACAAATCTTAAACATATATACATTTAATTAGGTGTAAAGGTAAATAAGTCCAATTACAGGCCCGAGGTTCCCAGAGGGTTCCAGGAAGTTAAGGTTCCCAGATTACGTGACAATGGCCCAGGATGGTGGTAGGTTGTCAGCCTTACGGACCGGCCGCTTTTTACCCCCAGGAAATACTCGTGGTAACGTTTCTGTTAGAGGGTAAGTCGACCCCAGGGCCATAGTGCGATCGGAAAGTACATGTCAATGAAAAATTCCTTCAATGACACCATCTGGAATCGAACAAGCGACTTTCCGATTTGTAGCACAGCGCCTTAACCACTGTGCTACCGCATTTAATAAGGTGCATTTTGTATAATGTATTATAACAAGATGGCAGCAGTGCTTCCTCTCGTTTTCTGTTTGATGGCGTTAACCAATGAAACACCGCAGCTACGTACGTAGGATTTATTTCGGTCGTATCCCATAAACAGTTCTACGCAGCACATTTAATGTGCTGCTAGCAAGTTAAAAATTATAAAACTAGTGAGAATGAAGGTATGTGACGTAATATCCCACAAATGTAAACAGACGAAGTCTCTATGAAAATGGAAAGCTTTTGCACAAAAATAAAAAATATATAATCTACCTGAGAGAGAAGCAGTTATTTCCAGCAAAACGGAAGTACGAGCTCTCAATTACAACTATGTCTACATGGATGAGATCTGCGCTCTTCTGGGATATTAAGCAGCGTAGAGTGGTAATTCCGTACCGACGTTTCGAGACAAACTATCGGCCCCATCTTCAAGGGTCAAGAATTCCAAGAAGAATACATTCATGCTCGATTTAACATTCCAGGCTGTATAATAGCCCGGAAGAGGGCAGATATCAATTACTTCGTGGCGGAAGCCTGAAACCACACATTTATATCGGTTTACTGCTTGCTACACAGTTCGTCTTGTGTACAAAGCCATAATCAGACAATTAAAAGTCACAAACAGAAAGATAATTTAAATAAAACTCATTAGAATTTTACTTTTTCATGTAGCTGAGATCTCAAATTCACGAAATTTGGAGTTGTATAAGCCGGAACTGGAAAAACCTCGTGACTATTTACTAAAATACTTACTATAAGGAATGTATATATTAATAAAATACTAAAATACTAACAACTCCTGTACAATAGTTCAAATCTAAAATACGCTTCATGGGGTAAGAAGTTTCCTTAATGTTTTCCTTAATACTGATCAACGCTGAGAAGTCACCGTACACAAAACAGCTTTCACCGTACCTTTTCATTCTTCGCATCTTATCCAGTTAATTAGTGGATTTACAAGTAAAATAATAAATAAAATTACTCAATTATTATACCAACTACTGCACATATATAAAATTTATAAAATTTACACATTAAAACATTAAAAAGCTCCGACATGTTTCGGTCCTAGGACCATCATCAGGGAGCCATATCGTCCTTGCTAAAGTCACACTATGAAAAGTCACATTTCGCTGTACCAGTTGGGTATTGTGGCAGCATGCCGTGTTGTATAATGTTATGTTGCGAAGAGTGTCCTGCAGGGCCCTGCAGGGCACATGTCGGAGCGTTTTTAATGTTTTAATGTGTAAAACTTTATAAATTTTGTATATGTGCAGTAGTTGGTATAATAATTGAGTAAATCTACAACATGCACGGTGTAACAACGAGAATCGTAAATACAATATATATATATATATATATATATATATATATATATATATATATATGTGTGTGTGTGTGTGTGTGTGTGTGTGTGTGGGTGCGTGTGGGTACGTGCGTGCGCGCATGTAAGAAAAGAAATCGATTAGACCTTTGTAGAACAAGAAAGCTACCTCTCACGTCCATCAAACCTTCTTAGAATTAGGAGGCTACCTTCCATTCCATTGTTAATGTTTATGATCTCAGCTCGAAAATTCCTCTTTAATTACTGCGACGACCGCATGTCCCTGCTGCAAAGACAAGGAAGTTGCAACAATTAAGATGACGTTAAAATTATAGATTATCTGTGGAACATATGTGAGAATATCCCTTACTGACGAGGCGATAATTGCATCAACGTCTACTGGATCAGACGGTTGAAGATGCCACTGATTGCAGATTTGGAGATAAGAGACGCTGTTGAAGCGTCCGTGGTGGCAGAGTGACAAACAACTGGATGACATTTATCAAGGGTGGATTTTAGCGACTGCAAAAAGCATCAGAAATGTTTAACCTGTTCCATAATACTGAGATTATCTACTGTAAGTTCAATAAAAATTGCAAGTTGTTATTTTCCCTATAAAGATTTAATTATCGGAAACTTATGAGACTGAGCATGTTAAGCCACTACGAGATTTTAGCTTCCAACAGCGATGTGGCTGAAGATAAAACTATGAAAAATCAGTGTAATTCATATAAAATGAGTCTTCTTACAACAGCGATACTAGGGACTTTTCATGCAGTACTGTACGCAATGAAAATGTTCGAATATTTGAAAAGCACATAAGAAAAGTGTCGATGTAAAGCAAATGTAAGGCATTAAACAGGGTAACCGCACAGTGTGAACAGGAGTTCTTAACCACCGATGGGCAGAGTTCCGACGATAAATTTTTAGATAATGCCGTAATATGTGGCAGGCATACTGACAATACAAGCAGCAAGTAGATCGGAAAGGAATACTGAGGTACTTATCAATAATAAGAGCAAAGCAAATATCGGAAACAGCGAAACAAAGTTACCAACTACAGCACCGCCCGAAAAAAAAAAACTTTGACACAAGACCGATAATTTTTTTTATGAACAGTGACGCCGAACTGATAAAGTTCGGGACAATGTGTGGATATACAATTGATTTCACCTCTAACATTGGCTTGGTGATATTATTCCTAGTTAACTTGTGGAACACCATCTGCAGGTTAGAGACAGGAATATTAGCATTCCCTAAGAAATTCTCAATAAAATCGCATGCTTGACGTAATTTATTGGTCATTCAAGTAATTTTCAAAGGTCTCAATAATTGTTTGGGGGGGAAAATTTATGACTTCCACTATAATTAAATTTAAACCATTACGAATAGGATTTTCAGTCAAAACGCATTCATTACTGCTTTCAAATCTACTTTACATCCGATAATTGAACGGTAACTTGCAGTCAAAACCAACACCACAGAAGGTAATTTAGAATGAAAATAATGTCTGCACACAAACAAAACATCACGGAATAATTCTATTATTGTTAAAGAAATAATTTAGCTACATCTCAGTGACGACTGTAATTTTGGAATCACTAAATCATACACTGTTTCAAAACTGGCCTGTTCAGTATTCAGTTCTCTAGCATTTTGATCTAAAAATATCAAACTACTCAGACATTTTACCAGGCACGGGATAGTGAGCCAAATTGCACACACAACAGTTCCTTTACACAAAACCTCAATAAATGAGAAGACTTCGGCCTTTCTTTCCATTATAGAGCAGGGCTGCTACTTGGGGCTAAGAAACATTCCGTCTGCAGCAAGTTGTACTCCTGCTCTTTGCTGAGTTGACAAGTTTGCTGTAGGAACGTAAAATGTTGCACACATTTCTTTTTAAATTAAATTTGGCTTTTAAGTTTCATGCGGAAGAAAATTTACTTTAACGATGTTTAAACTCTTAGGCCTATAGAGCAGAGTCGTTTTGAGAACCCTATAGTCCTTCACCTAGCGAATTTCCTGGCAGTGTATGGCAGCAATATCCTATTAACGTCTTTAAAACAGGCCGCCACTTGGCCCTACTCCAAAGTACATGAATTCGGTCTAGGACTCCAACCCTATTTCTTCAATATCTATTCCAAGACTATCTTCCCATGTAAGCCTAAGTTTTCCAAGAGGCCTGTTCCCTTTATTATCTCCAGCCACCAACAAGCCTGTTCCCTTTATTATCTCCAGCCACCAACAAGCCTGTTCCCTTTATTATCTCCAGCCACCAACAAGCCTGTTCCCTTTATTATCTTCAGCCACCAACAAGCCTGTTCCCTTTATTATCTCCAGCCACCAACAGGCCTGTTCCCTTTATTATCTCCAGCCACCAACAGGCCTGTTCCCTTTATCACCTCCAACCACCAACAGGCCTGTTCCCTTTATTATCTCCAGCCACCAACAGGCCTGTTCCCTTTATTAGCTCCAGCCACCAACAGGCCTGTTCCCTTTATCATCTCCAGTCACCAACAGGCCTGTTCCCTTTATTATCTCCAGCCACCAATAGGCCTGTTCCCTTTGTCATCTCCAGCCACCAACAGGCCTGTTCCCTTTATCATCTCCAGCCAGATCTCTCTATGCATGTCTCTTACCTCATGTTTTCTACATGCCCCGCCCCCTCAACCTCTTTGATTAACGAGATTCAATGTGGAAAATTAAATCCAGGATTTAAACACGTGACAAAAGCCCTTCAATACTTCCTTTTAGAAACTACAGCAAATGAATCAAAATTCTGCACTACATTCGGGGGGTGGCGACGACACATCCTGTTATTGACTGCTGTGGTGAGATGCATGGAGAGGACAGCGTTCTTAAACAACGGAAAGTATTTGAATAGAATTCCTTTCTTCGAATGTATTCACATTTACCTTGTACGACTTTAAATAATAATAATATATGATCTACCTACACCAAAGACTTGCATTAAATCTTCTTTGTTTAGAAACTTATTTCTGACAGCTAACACTGTAGCACATGAATTCACGGACTATCCAACTTTTGCTGTACGTATGATAAGAATGTGCAGCTCTCAGTAACACCCAGTGTTTTATTTGAATTATTTCACTGATGGTGGCCGAACACAAGGCGAAACGTGTTGTAAACTTACAAAGAGATTCATCTTAGTAATTAACCATCATGATGCACAAAATTTTTGTTTTACAATAAGTTTATTTATTTATTAAAGAACTATTTAATATATTCTTCTAGTGTACAGAGATGATGCTTTGTTAATTGTCATTATTAGAAATTAATCTGTTTTGTGGCAGGCCAGCTGATGGCATAGATTTGTAAGATTCCTGCTTTAACAAAAGTCACTGCAATAAAAACCGAAGACGGTGCTGTCTTGTGCAACGAAATGTCATTAATTAAAGCTTCTTAGATAACGTGTGCAGAAATGTGTGCCGCTGAATTAGCGGCGATGTGAGAAAACTTACTTACACGTAGTTCAGGATATTAATGAAACTCTACAGTGGAGAACTTGTGCCTTCTAGGCGAGACAGTCTGTCATTTGAGACAAATTTTTTACTAAGTTATGAACGATGGATAAATTACCTACCCTGATAATGGTGACAGAAGAACCGTCTGAAATGTCGGCGCACTTCTACCAGATTACACGGCGTCAGATACCCAAATACAGCAATTTTCATAGTCACCACAGTAAGAACCTCGAACCTCACGAAATTTTGTGGCTTACAAAGTTCTCATACAACAAGAACCTTTTGATATAACTAATACAGTGAATAAATTCTCCTATGAAGTATCCTTTCAGAACTTATTTTTATCATTCTTGGATACTAGTCTATAGAAGAAGAATTTAATGCTCAGATTTTCCTGTTACGTGCGTTGATAGCCGTATACCGCTTGGTTCGTACTTGAAGACAAACGGTCAATAATCCGTTGCTTCTGTTGATGAAGATTAACTAATCCGATAGAAGAGAAATTAAGAATAAAAATTTTTTCTCACAGAGAAAATCAACTTAAAAATAAAAAATACTGGACTATTCTTTCAAAGGACTTGAATGCATTAGCCATATCTAAAAGTTTAGAACATGTTATAACTATTAACAAGTTGCAAAAATGCTGCCTGATTATCATTATCTGGTAAGGATATTCTTCATAATCCAATATTTTATTATATTACTCAAAATTTAATTATAAAAATGCAATTGTTGCTTCAGTGTAGCATATAAAATTTGTAGGCAATAAATCTATGGATCTTCAAGTGAAATGGGGGGGGGGGGTTGGGCTGAATTTATGTGGCTTGGGAGAGGAACAGGTGGCGGGTTCTTGTAAGCGCGGTAATGAATCTTAAGGTTCCATAAAATGCGGAAATTTCTTTGACTAGCTGAGAACCGGCTCACGAATGTAAAATTTAGCAGCAAAAGCACTGTGAAATGTGTCATTGAAATTCCTCTAAGTGACTGAAATATAGCACACTACATAACAATATAGCACACTACATAACAATATAGCACACTACATAACAATATAGCACACTACATAACAATATAGCACACTACATAACAATATAGCACACTACATAACAAT